>Ga0247779_1000155_pt1 | contig 53799 bp, 48 predicted proteins | sample UWRJL221509R5_FD_179925 | JGI IMG/M metagenome (GOLD analysis project Ga0247779, IMG submission 179925) | Plant litter microbial communities from Arlington Agricultural Research Station in Wisconsin, United States - UWRJ-L221-509R-5 | ecosystem: Environmental > Terrestrial > Plant litter >...
GCGGCGGCGCACTCGCGGGAGGCGGCAGCGGCGGCGCACTCGCGGGAGGCGGCAGTGGCGGCGCACTCGCGGGAGGCGGCAGCGGCGGAAGTACCGCTAGTGCCGGAAGTGGCGGCAGTGTTGGATACGTCCCAACCAGCGAATATCTGCAATTTCCCGAGCGCGCCATCGCCACGTTGAAGTCGCTGGCAGACTTCCGCGCAAAGTCACGCGACGACAAGAACGGCGGGTTCTTCACCTTCGTCAAGACGGACGGAACCGTCGGTTCCGACCGACGCAAGGGCTTCGTGACCACGACTCGTGACGCCTGGACCTTCTCGCGCGCGTTCATGGTCACCGGCGACGAGATCTATCTGGACCATGCCGCTCATGCGCTTGCGTTCCTGTTTGCCCATGGCTGGGACAACAGCAACGGCGGTTGGTACTTCACCGGCGACGAGTTTGGAAGACTCACGCCGTACAACCAGTTTTGGGATCCCAACACGTGGAAGTGGAGCTTCGTGCAGCACTACGCGCTGCTCGGGATCGGCGCGAACTGCGATGCCACCCGCGACGCCACCACCTGCGGCTGGTTCACCAAAGGTCGCAATCTCCTGGACACGAAGATGTGGGACGAAAGTCCCTCACAGCTGGGCTACTACGATCGAGCCAATCTCAACATGTCGAGTCCATCCGGCAAGGGATTTACCGCGACTGTCGACGCGCTGACGACCAACGGCATTCAAGGCGAGCTTCTTTCGCCGACTGCGGCCTATGCGCAGCGCAGCGTCGACTTGGCCAACATCGTCACCGATCGGCTGGCCAAGAACCTCGACTTGAGTATTGCCAAGTACGGCTTCCCCGAGAACTACAACGCGAGCTGGGGCGTCGACACTTCGCAAACCAGCGTCGACACGGGCCACATCCTGAAATCGGCCTGGGTCTTGGCCCGCGTCTATCTGCGCCACCCGGACGCGCGCTACCGAAGCGCAGCGCGCAAGCTCATCAATGAGGTGTTGAGCAACGGTGGCTGGGACGAAGCCGCAGGCGTTCCGTACACGATTGGCAATTGGAGCACGGGTCAGGTGACCAAACTGGCCGAGTGCTGGCAGATCGAACAGGCGATTACCGGCGGCTTGTCGAATTGGTACATCGCCGACAACCAAAGCGATCGCGACAAGTTCCTGAAGATGGCCGATCGGTCGCTACAGTTCTTTTCCAAGTTCGTGATCGACCATACCAACGGTGGCACGTACAAGATGAACAACCTCAACGGCACGCCGACCGACGGCGTGAAGAGCAACTTCTACAACGTCGAGTACCACTCGACCGAGACGTTCTACTTCACGTACCTGTACGGCAATCTGATGCTCCGCCGCTCGCCGATTGCTCTCTATTACAAGCTTGCCGCGAGCACGGCTCAGCGCGTGGTTCAGCTGAGCCCCGTCGCCATCGACGATGCTTCGATCCAAATCCAGTCGGTCACGCTCGACGGCGCGCCACTCACCACCTTCTCGGCAGCGACGCGAGAGGTGACGCTCGCGGCCGGACAGGGCGGCAAACTGCGCGTCGTGTTCGGCCCCACGCCGTAAACCCGATGCTGGAGGTTGGCGCTGGCCCGTCGGTACCGTCTCTTTGCCGGGCAACGCGCTGGGATCCGGACAAGCCGGCTGCAAATCTCCTCCCGTAGCGCAGGCGTCACCTACGTTGGCCGGTAAAGCCAGCGCTCTCGGCCCTTTTTTAACGCCAAAGTGTGCCTGGTGGTAAGCGCCACGGGGCACGATAGGGAGTACTGCCCACATGAAGTACTCCCTGCGTATCCGCGCTTCGATCGCCTTCCTCGTCCCTTGCTTGGTTGCCGTGGTCGTGACCGAGGGCTGCTCTTCAGACCCGAATCCTGAATACGGGTCGGACGCTGGGAGATCAGCCATGGGCACGGCCGGCTCGCCGATCGTCACCTCCATGGGTGGGGCCGGGGCACACGCGGGGGCGCCGGGGACGGCTGGTACGCCGGGAACGGCTGGGCAGGGCGCAGCGGGCTCCCCCTTCGACGCTCCAGGAGGTCACGGCGGTGGGCTCGGCACGGCTGGCAGCGGCAGCGGCGGCGCGGGCAGCGGCGCTGGCGGTAGGCCTGGCGGCGCTGGCGGTAGGCCTGGCGGCGCTGGCGGCCGGGGCGGCACGGGCAGCACGGGCGGCGCGAGCACTGGCAGCGGCGGTAAGGCCGGCGGCGGCAGTGTGTCGATGGGCGGTGCCACCGGCGATGCTTGCGCGGAGACTACGATGCCGACTGGCGGCACGGAGCACAAGACATCGAATGCGACCGGAAAGGCGGGCGGCCTCGATTGGGCACTCTGGTCGAATGGCAGCGGCGGATCCATTACCACCTTCGACGTTCCCGCGTTCAGCGCTGCTTGGAACAATTCGGGTGATTTCCTGGCCCGCCTCGGCCTGCAATGGAACGCGACCAAGACCTACGATCAATTGGGCACGGTCACCGCGCAATACGCGTACAAGAAGACCGGTACGGGCGGCGGCTATTCATACATCGGCATGTATGGTTGGTCGGTATCCCCCTGTGTCGAGTGGTACATCGTCGACGACTCGTACAACAAGATGCCGGTCAATCCGGGCAGCACCACCAACAAGGGCACTGCCGACATCGATGGCGGCAAGTACACCTTGTTCACGCGAGCCACGACCGGAACCGGTGGCTCCAAGTGCTCGGGTACCACGAGCTGGCAGCAGTTCTACAGCGTGCGGCAGACGGCGCGCCAGTGCGGGCAGATATCCGTGACCGAGCACTTTGCCGCTTGGGCCGCTGCTGGCATGGCCCTGGGCAAGATGGACCAGGCCCAGATCCTGGTTGAGGTCGGGGGCGGGACGGGCACGGTCGACTTCACCGTCGCGAACGTCACCGCCAGCCCTTGAGCTGGGGCGCTCGCGTTCCCGCAGCGCAGCTCGTGCATCGCTCCTGTTCTCGGCCCGCGAAAGGGCCGCAGATTGGTGATCTGCGCTTTGTATTCCTTGACAGGTATATACTGTTATGGGTATATACCTGTCGTGGAATCAGCGTTTGCCATCGTTGCGGAGCCCAATCGACGGGCCATCCTGAGCCTGCTGCTCTCGTCTGAGCGTTCCGTGGGCGAGCTCGAGCACGAGCTCCGGCTGTCGCAGCCGTCCGTGTCCAAGCACCTGCGCGTGCTGCGCGATGCGGGCTTCGTGGATTCGCGAATCGAGGCGCAGCGACGCGTGTATCGACTGCGACCGGAACCGCTGATGGAGCTCGACGCTTGGCTGGTTCCTTTTCGGCGCTTCTGGTCGAAGCACGTCGATGCACTCGAACGACACTTGGACCAAATGGAGCAACTGCCCCCTGTGAAAGGAAAGAAAAAGCCATGAGTCGACGTGATCAATACACCCCCGGTCCCGCTTCTGGCGCCGAGGTCCGAAAAGACGGCGAGCAGTGGACGCTCGTGCTCGTGCGCGAGCTCGCGCATCCACCGGCAAAGGTTTGGGACGCGCTCACCGACCCCGAGCATCTGCGACAGTGGGCGCCGTTCGATGCCAATCGCAACCTCGCGAGCGTAGGCGCGGCACAGCTCACGACCGTGGGGACGCCTCAGCCGATGGTATCGGAAACGCAGGTGAAGCGGGCGGACGCGCCGAAGTTGCTCGAATACAATTGGGGCGGGCAAGACATTCGCTGGCAGCTCGAGCCGCTGGCAGCTGGCACTCGGCTCACGCTTTGGCACAACATCGACCGTCGCTTCATCGCGATGGGCGCCGCCGGTTGGCATATCTGCTTCGACGTGCTGGAGCGTTCCCTCGGCGATCAGCCGCTTGGGCGAATCGTCGGTCCGGACGCGATGAAGTTCGGCGGCTGGCAGCGATTGCACGCCGAGTACGCCGAGCAGTTCGGCGTCGAGCTCCCCAATTGGTCCGCGGGTCCAAGCTGAACATGCCTCGCTCCAAAGCAATGGTGGCAGGCTTCTGGATCGCCACGGTGCTGTTCTGTTTGCAGATCGGTTTCACCGCCTACGCACAGCTCCGCTTACCGCAGGTGGCGGCGGCCTTCACGCACTTGGGCTTTCCCGCCTACTTCCGCGTGGAGCTGTCGTGGGCCAAATTCCTGGGCGTGGTGCTGCTGCTCGCGCCGGTACCGGCGCGGCTCAAGGAGTGGGCTTACGCTGGCTTTGCCATCACCCTCGGCTCTGCGCTGATCGCGCATTTCTCGCTGGGCGATGGTCCAGAAGCGTGGGGCTGGGCCGCGGGCACTTTCGTGCTCTGGGGGCTCTCGTACTTCTTCTGGCGCCGCTTGCAAGCCGCCCCAGCGCAGCCCTGAGCGCCTTGCCATCAGTCTCCACGGCCCGGGCGGTGGCCCCAACGAGCGATCCGTTGGGGCCACCGCCAGCTCCGAACCCTGCGCCGCTATCGAAAAAATCATGCGCGGGTGATGTCGAAAGTCGTTCGCCGGCTCCGACCTCTGGCTGAACCCCGGGACAGGCCCGGCACGGACAAAGGCAGTGCGACCATGACGACCTCAATCACGACCTTCCTCACCTATGATTCCCAGGCCGAAGAGGCTGCGAAGCTCTACACCTCGCTCTTCGACGGGAAGATCAAGGAGACGATGCGCTATCCGGTCGGAGGACCGAGGCCGGAAGGCTCGGTCCTTTCGGTGACCTTCGAGCTGCTCGGGCAGACCTACATCGCGTTGAACGGCGGTCCCACGTTCACTTTCACGCAAGGCTTCTCGCTCATGGTGCAGGTCGAGACGCAGGCGGAAGTCGATCGTCTTTGGACCAAGCTGCTCGAGAACGGTGGCAAGCCGATTCAATGTGGCTGGCTCGTCGACAAGTTCGGCGTGTCCTGGCAAATCGTTCCCAAGCAGCTGCCGATCATGCTTTCCGACAAGGACCTGGCGAAGTCAGGCCGCGCGATGCAAGCCATGATGGGCATGCAGAAGCTCGAGCTGGCTCAGCTACAAGCCGCATTCGACGGCCGATGACAGCGGAAGCAGGAGAACCGACCATGAAATTCATGCTCATGATGCACGCGCCTCGCGGCACGGGCGAATACCAGATCAACCAGTGGAAGCCCGACGAGTTCCGGGCCCACATTCAATTCATGAAGGACCTCAACCAGGACCTACGTGAAGCCGGCGAGCTGGTCGGGGCGGAAGGCCTCGCGCCGCCCGGGCAAGCGCGCATCGTGCGTTCACAGGCCGAAGACGGCGCCCCGGAGGTGACCGATGGCCCGTTCGCCGAAGCCAAGGAGTTCCTCGTGGGCTTCTGGATCGTGGATGTCGAAAACGCACATCGGGCGTATGCCATCGCCGGCAAGGCCTCGACCGCTCCAGGGCCCGGTGGCAAACCACTCGGCATCAAGATCGAGGTGCGCCAGGTGATGAGCCCACCGCCCGACGCGCTGTAAACCCGCGGCCGCGATGAAGTCGTCCGACGAACAACTGCTCCGTGAGCTTGCACCGCAGGTGCTCGGGGCAGTGGTCCGCCGCTACGGCGACTTCGGCAGCGCGGAAGATGCCGTGCAAGAAGCGCTGACGGCGGCTGCGCTGCAGTGGCCACACAGCGGTGTGCCCGAAAATCCTCGCGCGTGGCTGATTCAGGTCGCTGCTCGCAAGTACACCGATCAGCTCCGTTCGGAGTCCGCGCGCCGCAGGCGCGAAACGCAGATAGTCCTGGAAACAGGGCCCGAAGAGAGCATGGCCCCGCCTCCCGACGAAGCTCCCGTGGCACGCGACGACGCGCTCGTGCTGCTCTTCATGTGCTGCCATCCGGCGCTCACGCGCCCGTCCGCCATCGCGCTGACGTTGCGCGCCGTGGGCGGGCTCACGACGGCCGAGATCGCCAGCGCGTTCCTCGTGCCCGAGTCGACGATGGCGCAGCGAATCAGCCGCGCGAAGCAGAGCATCAAAAACTCGGCGGTCGGTTTCGTGCTGCCGCCCTTGGAGCAGCGGAACGAGCGACTGGACGCCGTGCTGCACGTCCTCTATCTCATCTTCAACGAGGGCTACTTGACGAGCTCTGGGAAAAATCACCAGCGCGTCGATCTCTCGAGCGAAGCCATCCGCCTGGCTCGCGCCGCACACGAATACTTTCCGCACAACGGCGAGGTGAGCGGACTACTCGCGCTCATGATCCTGACCGACGCGCGCGGCCCCGCGCGCTCTGGTGCGAACGGCGAGATCATCCCGCTCGACGAGCAGGATCGCTCGCTTTGGGACCAGCCAGCGATCGTCGAAGGCGTGCGCCTGGTGAGCGAGGCGATGGCGCGTGGAGAGCGAGGTTCGTATCTCGTGCAGGCCGCGATCGCGGCGCTACACGACGAAGCGGCTCGCGCCGAGGACACGGATTGGCCGCAGATAGTCGCGCTTTACGGCGTGTTGCTGCGCCTGTCGGACAACCCGATGATCGCCTTGAACCACGCCGTGGCCGTGGCCATGGCAGACGGGCCAGCTCGAGGGCTCGCGCTGCTCGAGCCACTCGATCGCGACCCGCGGATCAAAGACCACTACCGCCTGGCCGCCGTGCGCGCCCACCTTTGCGAGCGCTCGGGCAAGCTCAACGCCGCTCTTCAGTACTATGCCGCGGCAGCCGAGAGGACCACGAGCATCCCGGAACGCAATTACCTGCTGTTGAAGATCGCTCGGCTGCGCGAGAACTGACTCGGCGGCGAGGCCCGCCACGAGTTAGGCGAGCTTGACCAGCCGATGGCGCGGGTGCGACAGCGGCGCGAGGGGGTCCTCCCGGATCTCGCGCAGGCTGCTCGACAGGACCAGGACCTGGTTCGACTGAAAGAGGCGCGCTGCCAGGACCTCGCTGCGGGAGGCGTCACGAAACACGAAGCGCCCGTGGAGTGCACTCGAGTGCACGGTCAGCCTGCTCGGCTTGGCTCCTGCGGGTAGGTCGAGCTCGTAGACTCTGACCTCACTCGCGATCCCGTCCGACCGGATCGGATAACTGCGTCGCACCGGAAGCCAGATCAGGCCTGCAAGATGCTCGTGGGCGGACGCGCGCCGTGCACGCAGCCAGAGCGCCCCAAGCCAGAGCAGGAGCACGGCGCCAAAACCCATCCCGACGGCCACACGCAGATCCAGACGCCCGTCACTGAAGTCCAGATATCCGAAACCAAACACCCAGAACACGCCCAGACAGAAAAGGAGACCGGCATACTCCTGCGCCTTGGGGCCAGAAAACCCGCTCACGCACGCCGTTTCGGGCAGGGCGTCGTCGCCCCACGCGGCATCCAACGTCTGCGGCTTGGGGCGGAGATTGCTCGCGGCGACCCACACCAGCAAGGCACCGAGTACGGTGAACAATGGGCAGAGCACAACGCCGAGCCTGCTGTCCTGTGGCCCGGCGTACGTCGACAGGATGACGACGCTTGGCTCTTTCCAGTCAGCCCAATCGACCCCTTCGAATACCAGATCGCGAGGCAGCCGCCGATACGAGCCATCGCTGGAGCGTGTGCGATGGACCGTCGGAACTCCGGTCCACACGCGCTCGGTCAGCGCTCGATCGCGCCGCCCCTTGTAAACAACGACGAGACGCGCTTCGTGGTCGCGCAGCAGCAGGTAGTGCGAGCCGCTCCGAGCGTCCGGCTGCACAGGCCCTGCTTCGAGCTCGAAATCGCCGGACAGCCGTACCCAGGTGCCATGCGGCACGTCGCGCACGCGCGCTAGCTGCGCGAGGGTCGTCTCGGTCGGCGCAGCCGGGAAGGCGTACAGGTCCAGGACCGCGTCGACCCCGGGCGGCCCGAACAGGAACAGCGTAAGCAGGCCGACTAGTAGGCTGACGATCGCGTACCCACGCGAGATACCCGTCATCAGCTGCACGTGGTCACCCAGTCACGCATCGAATCGCTCCTAGGAGGTCTGCCCCAGCTCGTCAACGAAAGTGTGCCTGCCCTGAGCGCGCGCCGCCCAAAAGAAGCGCGCCGTTCGATTGCGGCCCCCCGCGCGAAGCGCTAGGAGACGCGCGGTTTGACCTACTTCGTCGTCTTCACCGCTTTGGTTTTTTGGGCGGCGACGTTCACGGTCTTCTTCACCTCACAGGGCACGAGCGCGCTCGAGTTCCTGCTCGGGCGTTATGAGGCGCCGCCCGATGATCTGAACACGTGGCGCGACGTGGGTATCGAGCAGCCTTCCGGTCTCTTACGCCAGGAGCGCCTGCTCTTCCCTCCCGGGCGTCAGGACGGCCCCTTCTTGTTGCGCCAAGTGCGCTATCGAGATCCGAGCAGCAAAGCGATTGTGCGCGTGGCTCCCGAAGAGCGCGTGCGTCGACGCCGAATCAGCGCCCGCGCCCGCGGCGGCTAGGGAGCCCTGGCATTTTGCCGAACGCCATGACCATTTCGTGACTTTATTGATATTGATATTGAATATCATTTTCAACAAGCGCACGGTGCAGGCCATGAACAACCCCTGCTTGGTCTCTCGTTTTCTGCTCGGAACGCTACTCATCGGCGCCGCCCTCAGCGTCACTTCGCTGGCCAGTGCCACCGAACGCCACTTCACGTTCATCTACGAATCCGGCGTGCTGACGCCGGGCCAGGTCGAGCTCGAACCGTGGACGACGGTGAGGGTTGGCCGCGAAGGCTTCTACAGCCGAATCGACAATCGCCTCGAGTTCGAGCTGGGACTCACCGAACGACTTCAGAGCTCGCTCTATTTCAACACCACCGCCACGTCAGCGGACGTCACCGATGCCTACGGCATCACGGCTCGACAGCGATCGTTCGAGCTCAGCGGTATCTCCTCCGAGTGGAAGCTCAAGCTCTCGGATCCCGTCGCGGATGCACTTGGCTCGGCGCTCTATCTGGAAGGCACCTACGGAAACAGCGTGGCCGAGCTCGAGGGAAAGGTCATCCTCGACAAGCACATCCAGAAATTCGTGTTTGCGGGCAACCTGGTGGGTGAGCTCGAATGGGAATTTGCCGAGCCCGGTGAGACGCACAAGGAGCTCGAGCTCGAGGCCGACCTTGGCGCGGCCTACTTCATCACGAAATCCGTCACGCTGGGCCTGGAGGTCCGCCCAATCGCAGTCATGGAAGACGGCGAATTGGAGTCCGTCGCGATCTACGGGGGGCCCACGCTGAGCACCGCCCACGCGGGTTGGTGGGCGGCGGTCTCCGTCCTGCCGCAGCTGTATTCGCCCAAGAACGAAGCAGGTGGGACGTTCGACCTCGAGCACAACGAGCGCGTACAGGCCCGGCTGCTGCTCGGTATGCAGCTATGAGCTGGGTCCGGAAGCGCACGTGCCGCGCGCACACGGCGCTCGCCTTGGCGGCGCTGTTGGTTGCGTGCGCTTCCGGTCTGAGCGAGCCGACGGCTGCCGACGCCGAGCTGCTTCGAGCAAGATATGCCGATGTGTCGCTCGAGGGGCTTTCGCGAGGGCGTGCGCTGTATATCGCGCGCTGCGCCGGCTGCCACGCGCTCAAGAGCCCAACTAGCGTCCCGCCGAAAAACTGGCGCGGAGAGGTCCGCGAGATGCGCGAGAAGCGCGCAGTAGTTCTCGGCGAGCCGGAAAGCGAAGCGATCGTCCGCTACCTCGAAGCGGTCAGCGCGCGCAACGCACGCTGACGCTTCGAGGCCCGGTGCCTTCGACTATTCTGCCGCCCAGGCGGTGACGCTGGAGAGCTGCTCCATCACATCCCGAGCCGAATAGGAATTCTTGCCTGCGGGCAGGAACGCGAGGATGTCTCGAAGACCTTCTCCCGCAGTCAAGATCGGTAGCTCGTTCACTGGCGAGGATCTTTGCCCGAGTCCCACCGTGGCGAGCAGCCCGTTGCACAGGCACAGCTTGTTCCTCGTGGCCTCCACGGTGCCGCCCTTCTTCAGGTAGGTGTCGACGGGTTCCCCGGCGCAGCGAAACCCGAGCTTGCCGCGTTCGTCCACGTAGGCTTGCCGCAGATAGCCGAGATCGCACACGCGCTCACGTTGGCGCAGTGCGTCCAGCTCCTCGGGACGCCGAGCGTCGAGCACCAACTTGAACGGGTAACCCGTGGGTGAGGCTTCGAAGTCCGTTTCGACGCGCAGTGTTCCTTCACGACAGCCGCTGATGACGCGCTGCTTGATGTCATCGGCAATGCCGGACTCGTCGCAGTACGCGAATACGGTGCCAACCTGAATGCCGCTGGCACCGAGCGCGATCGCTTCCCGGAGCCTTTCGGCAGACGCGAAACCTCCCGCGAGCCAAAACGGTACCCCGAGCTCGCGCAACACGGCGAGATCCGGCTCGTCCGCGGCTCCGTAGCGCGAAGCTGCATCGTCCGTGCCGCCCTTCTTTTTACGCGGCGGCGCGTTGTGGCCACCCGCGATGTGCCCTTCGACGACGAAACCGTCCACGCGCCCCGAGGCCTTTTTGTGCAGGCTCTTCGCCAGAATGTGTGAAGAAATGATGGCCACGAACGCCGGGCGCGGCAGCGAGCTGGGCTCGTGGTAGCGCGCAGCTTGCTCTGCGCCGCTCAGCGCTTCTTCTTCACGACACCTCGAAAGGAACGCGGCCGGATCGAAATACAAGCTGAAGTCATGAGCAGCCTCGTTGCCCTCGACTTGCAATTTGATTTCCGCTGGCTCCAGGCGCGAAAAGGCATCGAGCACGCCCGGGATGGCGAGCGGAATTCCTGCGCCGACGAGCACGGCGTCCACGCCGGCCAACATCGCTCCAAATAGTGACGGCAAGGTGGGTAGCTGGATTTTTTCCAGCAAATTCATCCCTACCTTGCCGGGGTGACCACGCTTTGCGAGGTAGGTCTCGACGAACGCGGCGACGACGTACAACGCCTCGCGCTGAAACTTCACGCGTTCGCTGGGCAGCGTGGCCAAACGGAACGGACGCTGCGCTTGGATCCCGCCTGCTACGAAGTAGTCCGTCTTGACGCGTCGAGCGACCGCGGGGAATGGGAAAGCATCGAGCGCGCTCTGGACGTGCCCGCCTTCGTCTCCGAGCTGAAGGCGACGAATCAGGACCGTGTCCAAGGCAGTCCCGGAAATGACGCCCAAGCCGCCGAGCTCGGAGACGGCCCGAGCCAACCGCCAACCCGACACACCAACGCCCATCCCCCCTTGGATGATGCAAGGAAGCTCCTGTACGGAACTCATGATACAGCCTCTCTCGGCCTGTTCGAAGCGCCGGATGTTCGACTGCGGGCGACGAGTGTGTCGCTCGCTAACTTTTGCTGACTACCGTACCCTACGCGCAGTCGGCGGAGGATTGAAGCTCAGGGAAGCCCCGTGACGGTAGTATGACCCTGATGTTCGCGTGTTCGCGCGCGAGCGCTCCGTTACGGCAGCTACGAGATCACGTCGAGATGCGTGCGCTTCACTGGCTCCCCCTGGTAGCGAGGTGGAATGTACGTACAAGCAGGATCGGAACCGAACATGTCGCCGCCCTGAGACAGTGCACGGGCACGAGAGCCACCACAGACCTTGCGATATTCGCAGACTCCACATTTTCCGGAGAAGGCGTCTTCGTCGCGCAGCGCGCGGAACACCGGGTGATCGCGGTAAATGTCGAGCGGATCGCGTTCCCTGACGTTCCCGCACGGCACCGGCAAAAAGCCGCTCGGGTACACTTCACCTAGGTGGGAGACGAACATGAAGCCTCGGCCTTCGTTGACCCATCCGGCGAGCCGTCCCCTCGCGGGCTGGTTTTGCTTCTTTTGCTGGAGAAGCACGCGCCGGAGATGAGGGGCCGCCGTGGTCTTGATGGCGAACGGCTCGGTCACCGAGGCCTCTGCCAAATTTTCGAGCAGCCGCTCCACTTGCTCTGCCGAGAGCACCATGCTGTTGGTGGCGCGCCCCGTGCGCACGACTACGAACACGCTCCACAAGGTGGGGGCGAGCGTCCTCACGAGCGCACGAAACTCGGGCAAGAGCTGGATGTTGGCGGTATGCACCGAGGTGTTGATCTGAGTCGAGAGCCCGTAATTTCTGGCACTCGTGAGGATCTCCAGCGCACACTCGAAGCTGCCGGGGACTCCGCGAAACGCATCGTGCACCGCGGCATCGGGGCCATCGATGCTGATGGCCAAGCGAGTGAGCCCGGCTCGGGCGAGCTCGCGGATCAGCTCAGCGGTGACCAACGGCGTGGCCGATGGCGTCAGCGCCATGCTGAGCCCTCGCGCGGTCCCATGAGCCACTAGCTCCACGAGGTCCTGGCGCTTGGCCGGGTCACCGCCCGTCAAGACCACCAGCGGAACTCCGCCAGCTGCCAGTCGATCGAGCAGGTGCTTGCCTTCCTGTGTGCTGAGCTCGGTAGGGTCGCGATCCTTGCAGGCTTCTGCGCGACAGTGCAGGCACACCAGATCGCAGGCGCGCGTCAGCTCCCAAATGGCGATGAAGGGCCTCTCGTCGAATGTATTCATGCTCGGTCCTCAGCGACGTTCGGGCACGGGAGAAGTGGATGGGGATGTAGTGCGTTCGCTGTTCGGCCCACACCCCCGGTGAGCAAGGCGCGTGCCAGCGCTCCTCGGCGACTGCGCGCTCAGCGCTCGCACCAGGACCTGCTGCGCGGCGTGGCGGAAAAAACGCGCCTTTGCCACGCAGCTTCTGCGCCCGCCTCGGCGCAGTGACGCAAGGCTTGCGTGGGCAAAGCGTGATGACCCACATCGGCCCACTCGCTCAGTCTTCGGCGGCGGTCGGTGCGCTGATCAGCTCACCATTCCCGCCCGCTGCGGCGACCGGGGAGTGTGGACGCTTGCGCAACAGGCTGGCGGCGAACCAAGCAAACGCGAAGGCGCCGCAGGCGAAGATCGTGTCACCGATCGCTCTCAGCCAGCGCAGCGTGCTCATGAGCGGGGTCTGCAGGAATTCTGGGCTTCTGGCGTACCAATATCCGATCTCCACCGAAGCCTTGGTCTGCAACAGACCGACCGGCAGCAGACTGATTAGCACCATCGTGCTGAGTCCGATGTTGAGTAGCCAGAACGAGACGGCGAGCGGCTTTTCGTTCCACTCGCGCTGCGCATCCGCCGCGCGCATGCAAAACAGCGCCAGTGCCAGGCCCAGCATCCCGTACACACCGAACAGCGCAGCATGACCGTGAACCGGCGTCGTGTTCAGACCCTGCATGAAGTACAGGGCCACCGGGGGGTTGATCATGAAGCCGAATAACCCCGCGCCAACCGCGTTCCAGAATGCAACCGCGACGAAGAAGTAGATCGGGTACCTGTAGCTGCGAACCCAACCGCTCTGCCGGGCGAGCCGCAGATTGTCCCAGGCTTCGTAGCCGATGAACGTGAGCGGCACGATCTCGAGCGCGCTGAAGACCGAGCCCAGGGCTGCGATGAACGACGGTGTGCCGCTGTAATACAAGTGGTGCAGCGTTCCGATGATGCCGCCCGTGAGGAAGATGGCCGCGGCGGCGACGACCGCGCGTTCAGTCGACTTGGCCTCGAGCAACCCCAGCCGGGCGAACAGGAAGGCGAAGACCACAGTGGCGAAGACCTCGAAGAATCCTTCGACCCACAGGTGAACGACCCACCAGCGCCAGTACTCGGCGATGGACAGGTGTGTCTGGTGCCCATAGCCGAGAGCCGCGCCATAAAAGCCTGCGATGGCCAGCGCCGACAGCGTGAACAGCAGCAGCAGCCCGCGCTGCTCGTCCTTGCGCTTGAGCGCGGGCCACACCGCGCGCAACACCAATGTCACCCACAGGAACAGCCCGACCAACAGCCCGATCTGAAAGGCACGTCCGAGGTCGATGTACTCGTATCCGCTGTGGCCGAAGTAGAAGCGCACGCTGTCGTCGGCGAAGCGATGCATCACGCTGAGCCACTGACCGGTCATCGAGCCGAGCACGACGAGCACCAGCGCGCCGAGCAAAACGTGAACGCCGAGCCGCTGCCAGGGCGGATCCCCGCCGCCGATGCTGGGCGCCACGAACAGCCCAGCCGCGAGCCACGCCGTTGCGATCCAAAAAATTCCGAGCTGCGTGTGCCAGGTGCGCGCGATCACGTAGGGGAGCCAGCGCGAGAGCGGGACGCCGTAGAACCCGTCGCCTTCCACGCCGAAATGCGCGGTGACTACGCCCATGGCGATCTGAAGCAAAAACAGGGCAACGACCACGCCGAAGTAGACGAGTGAAGCCTTTTGCGAGGGCGTCAGGCGTGCGTGCAGCAACGGGTCGTTGGCGGGTGGCTCCTTCAAGGTGGAGTGGTGAGGTGCCGAGCCTCGCCACCAGACCATGGCGGAAATTCCCGCGAGCAAGACGATGATGCTCACGCCCGTCCAGACCAGAGCGTCACCGGTGACCGTGTTTCCGATCAGGCGCTCGTGCGGCCAGTTGTTGGTGTAGGAAACGCCGGGGTGATCGGGACGGTCGGTGCTTGCAGCCCAGGACGTCCAAAAGAAGAAGCTAGTGAGCAGGTGAAGCTTGGCGTCGTCTGCTTGTGCCCCGCGCGGGATCGCGAGCTCGGCCCGCCCGTTGCGGAATACGTCGGCATAGTGCGCCTCGAGCTCGCGAAACGCCCGGGCCCGCTCCTCGGAAACGACCAGCGCGCCGGTCCTTGGGTCGACGGCATTCGTGCGCACGACTTTCTGGAGCCGCGCCTGGAAGGCAGCCTTCTTCTCGTCGTCGAGAGCATCGTAGCTCGAGGCTCCGCCCTGCTTGGCATACTGGTCGAGCATCAGCACGGCTTCGCGGTGCAGATAGTCCGCCGACCAGTCGGGGGCGACGTAGCTGCCGTGTCCCCACACCGAGCCGACTTCCATACCGCCCATCGCTTGCCAGACGTTCTGCCCGTTCGCGACGTCCCCTTCTCCAATCAGCAGTTCGCCGGAGGTCGAGGTCACGGCCGTCGGTATCGGTGGTGCGTCCTGGCGTATTCGGTGCCCCGCGTACAAGAGCACGGCGAAGGACGCGACGATGACGAAGATCAAAGCTTTCCAAGGAGACATTCGTGTAGCCACGGAGCGCCGCTGAGCAAACCATGTGCCACCTCGCACTACGGGGCTGTGCTGCACGAGAGCACGGGCGTTCACGAGTGGCGGAGCTTCCAGGTTCAGTTTCGGTCGGGCCATTGCGCGCGTCGTGCTTTCGATTCCCTGCTCGAGACGCAACTTTTTCGCAAAGCTGGCGCGCGCTTTGCGCGTGCAATCCCGACCGGGATCGGCAGCTGCGCGCCCTCGCTCGAACCCCTGTCTCTGATCGGGAAATCCGCTTGCACGCGCTCGTGCTCGTCTCGTCCCGCGGCGAGGCCGCGGGCATCGGACGAATTCGAGCTATTGCAGTATTTCGAGTCGGTGCTCGACGCCGAGAGCTAGCTGCGACGGGCACGCGCATTGCAACGCGGCGGGGGCAATGTCTAGCTCGTCACCGAACGTGGCCGTGATTGGCGGCGGAATTACTGGTTTGGCTACGGCGTTCTACCTGCGCAAACTGCGTCCCAACGCCAGGATCACGCTCTTCGAAGGCGGCTCACGGCTTGGCGGCAACATTCGCACCGAGCGGCGTGAGCAGTTCGTGGTGGACGCCGGACCGGATTCCTTCATCGCCGGGAAGCCGGCTGCGCTGGAGCTGTGCCGAGAGCTGGGCCTGGCAGGCGAGTTAATCCGACCGCGACCGGGTGCGCGTCGCGTTTACGTGGCTCGTGACGGACGGCTTCAGGCGGTGCCGGAGGGGCTCGTGATGGGCGTGCCAACGCGACTGGGGCCGCTGCTTCGTTCCGGGTTCCTCACTCTGTCGGGGAAGTTGCGCATGCTCGCGGAAGCCTTCATTCCGCGTGGCTTCGGTCGTGGCTCGGCCGACGTAGGCGATGAATCGATCGAGGCCTTCATGACTCGACGATTCGGGAAGGAGGCGGCGCTGCGCTTCGTCGCTCCGCTACTGGCCGGGATTTACGCAGGCGACGCCGATCGGCTGAGCATGGACGCGACTTTCCCGCTGCTTTCCGCGCTCGAGGCCCAACACGGAAGCGTCACTTGGGGTCTGCTCTTGGCTCAGTTGGCGCGCGTCAGCGGTGCCGCGAGCGGCACTCGCTTTGCCCGTGCGAAAGCGGCGCTGCACTGGTTGAAGGCGGTGCCCGGTGAAGGCCAAGAGAGCCCATTCGTTTCGCTGCGCTCTGGCATGGGGACGCTGATTTCGACGCTCGCTGGTCGCCTCGGGGAGACTCGAGTGCTGATTGGACAGAAAGTCGATTCCGTTCAGCGCGCCGGGGATGGCTGGTCCGTGTTCGCCTCCGGGAATCGGCTCGATGTCGATGCCGTCGTGCTCGCTCCACCTGCCCACGTGGCGGCAAACCTGCTCGCTCCGGGCGCGCTCAGTGATGAGCTGCGCGCGATACGCTACGCCTCGACGGCGACGGTCTTCTTCGGCTTCGATCAGCGAACCCTGGCGCGGCCACTCATCGGCGCTGGATTCATCGTGCCGCCGGGCGAAGGCAGCGTGCTGGCAGGCACGTGGATCACCAGTAAGTGGGAAGATCGAGCTCCGGACGGCTCGGTCCTCGTGCGTGCGTTTTTGGGCGGCGCCCGCGCGGAGAAGGACGTTACCCAGGAAGACGACCAGTCGCTCGTCGCGCGCTCGCTGTCCGAGTTGGAGCGCCTGGCGGGCAAACTGGGCACGCCGCGCTTCACCAGCGTGCATCGACACATTGCTTCCAATCCGCAGCCGTCGCTCGGTCATCGGGCGCGCATCGCCCGCATCGACGCTGCGCTGGTTGGTCTCCCTGGCCTTCACCTGGCAGGTGCCGCATACGACGGTGTCAGCATTCCCGATTGCGTCCGCCAGGCCCGCGCCGCCGCGGAGCGGGTCGCCGGCGCTGCATGACAGACATCGTGGCGGGGAACGCTTAGTCAGCCGCCGTCGCGTCGTGCCGAGCTGGGCACAACTTGCCGACTACGCGGGCGCGAGCTCGACGTCCATTTCGATCGCAATTTCGTCGCCCTTAGTTCGTCTCCAGCTGCAACGGCATGACGGCGATCATGCAGTTCTCGCATTCGAGCAGCGGTGAGTAGAGCCTGTCGACGGAGGCATGACGGGCGTCATGACCCGGTCGCTTGGCTTTGATCGAGCCACTCGAGTCGGGCGCGGCGCGGCGCGGCGTCCCTGCCGAGTCAGCCGTGCAGGGGAAGCGCCTTGCGCGCGCTCGCTGCTTCGTCGTCGCTCGCTGCGGCCATGCCGCTGACCGCTCGCAGCACGGAAATGTCGTGCAGAACGAAGCCGCGGTCGGTGGTCGCCAATACGCCCGCGTGTTCCCAACGGGACATCGTTCGGATCGCGGTTTCGAATGCCGTCGATACCAATTCCGCGAGCTCCCGTCGGGAAAGTGCCACGGGAATGAACGATGTTCCGTCGGCGAGCTCGTCGCCGAATTCCTCATGAAGCTTGAGCAGAGCCGTTGCAAGTCGAGCATCGACCGCGCCAGCGCTGAGGATATCGATCTTGTCGTGCAGCATCGACAGCTTTCGGTGGACACTGCAAGCGATCGATACGCCCAGCTCGGGGCACTTGGCCAGGCACTCCAGCACCAACTCTCGCGGGATCGTCACGATGCTTGCCGTGTCGGTCGCAACGACGGCACTTGCCGGATACGGGGTAGCCTTCAGCAACATCACGTCTGCGATCGATTCCGGCGCGCCGAAAAGCCCGCAGATACTGACGCGGCCGTTGCCCCCGACCCGTAGGATCTTGATCAAGCCGTTGCGGATCACCGTCAAAGCTCGTGGTTGATCTCCTGCTTGCCACAGGACCGCCCCGCGCTGATAGCTGCGTTGGCTGGCAAACGAGGCCATGCGCGTGAGACCCGCAAGATCGAGCCCGGCGAGGGAAGGGGTGCGCTGTAAAACATGGACCAAGCTCATGTCTGCCGTTCGTGCAAAATGCATACCCCTACATGACGCCCATCATCGGCTTGCGCGCCGCCCGTGATGCAGGGCGACCCGAGAAATTTGCACGACCCGCGCGCAGGTTCCCCAGCGGCATCCGCTGCAGACTTCGTCAGTCGGCGCAAGCTTTGCGCGAGCTGCGCTTTTTACGCGCTCGAGCGCATGCCTCAGATTGAGCCGTCTCTCTCATTCGGAATACGGAACGACGAACTCGAGCATGGCCACGAAATGCAATGCGCTCCCGACCAGGACGAAGCCATGCCAAATGGCGTGGTGATAACGAATCCGTCGCAGGACATAGAACGGCACCCCGAGCGTGTAGAAAACGCCGCCTGTCAGCAACAGCAACGCCGCGCGATCGCCGAGTGCACCCAGCAGTTCGGGTAGCGTGAACAGAACGGCCCAGCCCAGCGCCAGGTAGAGCACGACAGGCCCTCCGCGCCCCGGGTTGCGCCGCAAGAGCACGCGATAGAGCCCAAAGAACGACAGCGCCCACACCAGCGCTAGCAGCAGGTAGCCTCGAGCGCTGTGCAGGACCGTCAAGGCGAGGGGCGTGTAGGTGCCACTGATCAAGAGAAAGATCGCGCAGTGGTCGAGCACATGGAAGACGTGCTTGGTGCGAGCGTTCGCGAACGGCGTCGCGTGGTAAGCCGTTGATGCTGCATACATGAGCACCAACGCACACCCGTAAATGACGCAGCCGATCAGCGTGCTCGGGCCGCGCCGGGCCGCGAGCAGTACGAGCTGTGCAACTGCCGGAATGGCGCAGGCAACGCCGATGGCGTGCGAGAGGTAATGTGCGCGTTCTTCCCCGGGCGAAAATCGCGGCCTTTCGCTCGGGCTCGTTGGCTCGTGTCGAATCACGTCGTCGATGCTAGTGCGTCGCCGCTGGTTGTCGCGTCACGTTGTCGTCAGTGTGATGCGCGTCGAGTCATGACAGTTGTCATGACTGGCTCGGTAAGTGCTAGCCAACGAGTCGACGTCGAGAATGGAGCCGCACGAATGTAAGTGAGTCGATGCAACTCGTGTTGTTTGGCGATGTGCATTGGAGCGCTTGCATGCGGCGAACGCGTGAGATGCAAATTTTTCGCGAGCGACGCGCCGGGATTGCGCGCCTGGCGCAGCCTCGCGGCTCGAAGCGGGCATCACGATCGGATGCGGCGGATCTGGCGCCGGTTAGCCCAGCAGGGTTCGAGAGACACGAGCGGGCACGTGGCTTGCTTTGCCATTGCTCAACAATCTCGAACTGGAGAAATCCCGGATCATGTTGCTTATCAACGTTCGCGCAGTGTGTTTCTCGGTCCTCACTGCGGCCTCGATCGTCAGCTGTCAAAAGAAGGCTGCGGTAGAGCAAACGCCGAGCAGTGAAGCCCAAACGGAGCAGGCTGCGCCTGCCGCGGCAGAAGAGAGCGACCTCGCGCAGGCCGCTGTCACCGCGAAGACCACGTTCAACGGGAAGTGCGTCGTGTGCCATGGCAGCGTGGGGACCGGTGACGGTCCAGGTGCAGCTGCCTTGACGCCCAAGCCGCGCGCTTTCGCGGATGCAGCGTGGCAAGGCTCGGTCGCTGATGAGCAGATCGCGAAGGCCATCATCGAGGGGGGGGCAGCCGTCGGCAAAAGCCCGAACATGCCCCCCAATCCGGAGCTTGCGGACAAGCCCGAGGTGGTCAAGGCGCTCGTGAGCATCGTCCGAGGTTTCAAAAAGGGATAGTCGTCACCACCCGAGCCGACTCGGCGGTGAGACGCGGGGCGGTTCGTGATCTGGAAATGTCCGCGCGCACGTCGCTGGCGCGCCTCACGTTGGATGTCGAATTTTGCCGGAGAGGCCGAGGTACCAGTTTGTCCCGGGCTCTCACTGGATGGAGATAAAAGATGAGAATTTTCAGGCGTGCACTGGCCCTGGGCGTGATGGCTACTTTGGTCGGAGCCGCCGGAGTCGGCTGCGAGAACAAGGCGGCGAAGGAATTCGCCAAGAGCCAAGGCGCTGGAAGTTTGGGCGCATCCGCGTCGGTCAAGCAGTTGATGGCCGCGCGCAACCTCACGGAGTCCGACGTCGAGGCAGCGCTCAAGACCTACGTTCCGACCGGCAAGCGCGATCCGTACATCATCTTCGCTTCCGGCGGGCAGTCGGGGCAGATCCTGGTGATGGGGGTGCCCTCGATGCGTTTGCTGAAAGTGATCGGCGTGTTCACGCCGGAGCCCTGGCAAGGTTATGGCTACGGCGGTGGAAGCAACAAGATCCTCGCAGCCGGCGCTCAAGGCAAAAAGGCCCTTGGCTGGGCGGATGTGCATCACCCAAACCTGTCCGAAACGAATGGCGACTATGACGGCCAATTCCTGTTCGTGAACGACAAGGCGAACGGGCGTGTGGCGGTCGTCGATCTGGAAGATTTTGCCACCAAGCAGATCGTGGCAAACCCCTTGGTTGGCAGTGACCACGGCGGCGCTTTCGTCGATCCGAACACGAACTACGTGATCGAAACCAGTCAATATCCGACCCCCCTCGGTCGCGACTATGCCCCGCTCAGCAGCTACAAGGACAAGTACCGCGGCGTGGCGGTGTTCTGGAAGTTCGACCGCGCGAAGAAGCGAATCGACCCGAGCCAGAGCTTTGGTGTCGAGCTTCCGCCCTACACGCAGGATCTCGCGGACGCCGGCAAGCTCGGCAGCGACGGTTGGGCGTTCATCAACTCGTTCAATACCGAGATGGCCATTGGCGGCACACTGCAGGGCAAACCTCCGATCGAGAGCGGTGCCTCGCAGAACGACATGGACTACATGCACATCATCGATTGGCGCAAGGCAGAGGCCTTGGTCAAGGCCGGCAAGGCCGGCACCATCAAGGGCATGAAGGTCTTGCCTTTGGCGGTGAGCGCCGCGGAGGGTGTGCTGACGCTAGTGGGTGAACCGAAGAGCCCTCACGGCTGCGATGTGACGCCGGATGGAACCGCGATCGTCGTCGGCGGCAAGCTCGACACGCACGCCACGGTGTTCGAGTTCTCCAAGATCAAGAAGTTGATCGAGGACAAGCAATACGAGGGCAAGGATGCCTATGGCGTGCCAATCCTGGCGTTCAAGGACGCGATCCGCGGGCAGGTCGAGATCGGCCTCGGTCCGCTGCACACGGTGTTCGACAACGCGGGCAACGCTTACACTTCGGTGTTCATCGAGAGCAAGGTCGCCAAGTGGTCGCTCAAAGATCTGAAGCTGACCGAGAAGCTGCCAGTTCACTACAACATCGGTCACATCATGGCGGCGGAGGGCGACACGGTGAGCCCGGACGGCAAGTACGTCGTGGCCATGAACAAGATGTCGATCGATCGCTTCAATCCCGTGGGCCCGCTCTATCCACAAAATTTCCAGTTGGTCGACATCACGGGCGAAAAGATGCGGCTCTTGTCCGATACGCCGATCGGCATCGGTGAGCCGCACTATTCACAGATGATCAAAGCCGACAAGCTGCACCCGCGCCAAACCTACCCGGTGGGGACCGATATCTACACCGGCGAGCGAGATCCGAACGCGGTGGAGGGCGGCAAAGAACGCATCGTGCGCAACGGTACCAGTGTGGATGTGTACATGACGGCCATCCGTAGTCACTTCGTGCCGGATCAGATCGAGGTGAACGAGGGCGACACGGTGAACATCCACATCACCAACCTGGAGACTGCAGAAGACACCACGCATGGCTTTACCATCAACATGCACAACATCGACCTGAGTCTCGAGCCGGGCAAGCACGAGAACGTGAGCTTCGTGGCGGACACCCCCGGAGTGTTCCCGATGTACTGCACCGAATTCTGTTCGGCGCTGCACCTGGAAATGGCTGGCTACCTTCTGGTCAAACCGAAAGGCACATGAGGCGTTCGATGGCCCACCCTGCAATGCAACCCGGGGCGCGGGACGTCTCCGGTGTCCATCACTTGAAGGTGGTGTCAGCCGGCAAGCCAAGGGCGCGCTCGCGTCGCTGGCTGACCGTCGCTCTCGCAACTCTCGGTCTACTCGCGTTCGCTCTGGCGTTCAGCCAGTCTTGGTGGAAGTTCACGCTCTACGCTCCCCAGTACCCACACGGCCTGCGGCTCGAAATCGCGCTGACCGGGCTGAAAGGGGACGTCCACGAAATCGACATGCTGAACCACTACATCGGCATGCAACACCTCACTCAGGCGGCACCGATTGAACGGGCGTACGCGAGCTACGGTGTCGCTGGCGTGTGCTTGGCCGTGCTCGGGGGGATCTTGTCGCTCGGTCGCCGTACGGGCAGGTTGGCCTTGATCCCTGCCGCCCTCTTCCCGATCGGGTTCGTGGTCGATAGCTTCGGGTGGTTGTACGCCTTCGGTCATCAGCTCGACCCGCACGCGCCCTTGCACGTGCCCCCATTCACTCCGCAAATGTTCGGCAACGGGCAAATTGGCCAATTTCTGACCTTCGCCGAACCCGCGCTCGGCTTCTGGCTGAGCCTGCTGGGGGTCGTGCTGGTCGCGGTCGCGGTCGAGTTCAGACAGCGCGCGGTTTGCGCTCACTGCGTGCATGCCGCGAGCTGCAAAAACGTTTGCCCGACTCACTTCCTCGGCAAAGAGCGCGAGCTGGGGCGGTCTGCATGAGCCGGCGCAACGTGGGCGTGGGCTTGGCCTTTACGCTGCTGGCGCTGACTGCACTGGCCAGCTCCCGACCGGGCGCGCTGGACTTGGACGGGCCAAAGCCGCCCTTGGTCGACGCGGGCCCTTCGCCTTCGGCATTGCCAGCGGGCTTCGTCTTGGCTCGGGACAGCGCCGAGTTGCAACGCTTGCTCGATGACCCCGCGGGCCCTCGGCAGCTCGCTGTGAGCGGCGCGGCGTACCACGGCAACCTCGTGATACGCCGACCGGTTGCGTTACGTGGCGATGGAACGGCCGTCATCGACGGCGATGGAATCGGCACCGTGCTCAGCATCGAAAGTGACGACGTGAGTGTCGAGAACCTGAGCGTGCGGCACTCCGGACACCGCCAAACTACGGAAGATGCGGGCATTCGCGCCAAAGGAACGCGCATTCGCGTGGTCGACGTGCGCGTCGAAGATTCGCTGTTCGGCATCAGCTTCGGTCCCTGCGTTCGCTGCCTGATCGATCACTGCCGAGTCGAAGGGCTGTCTGGAGTTGACGCGGAACTACGCGGTGACGGGATCAAGCTCTGGGAATCCAACGAATCGGTGGTGAAAAGGAGCGTGGTCCAGGGCGCCCGCGACGTGGTGGTCTGGTACTCACGTCAGGTGACACTCGACGAAAATACCGTCCGCCACTGCCGCTACGGCACGCATCTCATGTACGCCCACGACTCGCTGGTGAAAAATTCTCGTTTGCAGGACAACGTCGTCGGGATCTTCTCGATGTACAGCTCCAGGTTGCACGTCGAGCACAACTTGCTTGCTGGCGCGCGGGGCGCTGCCGGCATGGGGATTGGTTTCAAGGAGAGCGATGGTGTCGAGCTGAACGGCAATTGGATCGTCGGCAATACCACCGGCGTCTACCTGGACCGAACGCCGCACACGGCGAGCCGGCCCGTGACGTTCACTGGCAACATGATCGCTCTGAACGAAGTCGCACTCGGCTTTTTGGGCTCCGCGGCGGGGCTCTCCTTCGAGCGCAACGACTTCCACGACAACGTGGCGCTGGCAGACTTCGAGGCCGAAGGCGAACCGCTGCAGGCGCGCTTCTCGCACAATCACTGGACCGAGTACGCCGGCTACGACCTGAATCGCGATTCGGTCGGTGACGTTCCATTCGAGCTCGAGCAACTGTCGCGCGAGCTCGGCGATGCCGCGCCTTCGCTCAAGCTGTTTCGGGGAACGGTGGCGTTCGGAATGATCGATGCCATCGCGCACGTCGTGCCTGTGTTGTCGAGCCGTGTGCTGCTCACGGATCCGAGTCCCGAAGTATTCTCTCCCCTCGCGAGGCGACCATGATTGAGATCCGCGGCGTGTCTAAGTCGTTCGGTAGTGTGTGCGCGCTGCGCGGAGTCGACTTGGAGATCGCTCCGGGCGAGCGCGTAGCCTTCGTCGGCTCGAACGGATCCGGAAAGACCACGCTGCTCCGGGCACTGCTCGGGCTGCTGCGCTTCTCCGGTCAAATCGAGATCCACGGCTTCGATGTCAGCCGGGACCCCGCCCACGCCCTTTCGCGTGTCGCTTACATTCCTCAGGTCGCGCCGCCCATCGAGGCATCGGTGCACGAAGTCGTGCTGGCTCACGCCACGTTGCGAGGCATTCAGCCGAGCGCAGTCGCAGCCTGTGCCAGCCGCATGGGCCTCGATCTCGGCGAGCATCGGCGCGCGAGGTTTCGCGATCTTTCCGGGGGGATGCGCCAAAAGTTGCTCGCATCCCTCGCGCTGGCCACCAGGGCCGATGTCTTGGTGTGCGACGAACCGACCGCAAATCTCGACGTCTCGGCGCGCGCGGCGTTCTTCGAGCAGCTGGCAGAACGATCGGCGGATTCTATCTCGATTTTCTGTTCGCACCGGCTCGAAGAAGTCGAAGATTTCGTGGGCCGTATCGTGGAGTTGCGGGAAGGCGTGATCGTTCACGCCGGTCGTTCACGCCAGCTGCGAGCGGTGGCGTCGTGAAGCGGCTCGTCGCAGCTGTGTTGGTAGCGCTCGGCGTTGCTTGCCAGAGCGCGTCCGACGCGCCAGCGGACCCAGTGTGGGGCAAGCAAGCGTGCTCGAGTTGCGCCATGTTGGTCAGCGATCCGCGTTTTGCGGCACAAGTGCTGACTGCCGCAGGCGAGCACGTGTACTTCGACGACGTCGGCTGCATGGCGTCATTCTTGGCGCGACGAAAAGTCGCCCCCACGCAAGCTTGGGTTCGCGACAGCGGTGGCAACTGGCTGACGACCGAGCTTGCGCATTTCTCGAAGGGAGCAAAGACACCCATGGACTATGGCTTCGAGGTTTCCGCGACGGGTGAGCTCTCGTGGCGCGCGGTTCAGGACGCCGTGCGTGAACGCCTGGCGAAAGGGAGTGAGCAGTGAGCGCGGGCGGGTCACGGGCTCAGCGGGCCTTCTTCCGCCTGGAGTTGGCGCATGCGCTGCGTTCGCGCTGGGTGTCGTTCACGGCCTTGGTCTATTTGCTGGTTTTTGGTGCCTTCGTTTGGCTCGGTCTGCGCGAGTCTTCGGTGCTCGGCTTTACTGGCCTTTCGCGCGTGGTGCTCAATGTCTCCAACGCGGTGGTGATCGTGCTGCCCCTGGTCGCCCTGGTCGCCACAGCGCAGTCCGTCGTGAGCTCGCGCACGTCGGGTTTCTTCGAGCTGTTTTTGAGTCAGCCGTGTCGGCGTTCGGATTGGTTCTGGGCGGTGCTGGCGTCGCGCGTGCTGGTCATCGTGGGCCCGCTCGTCGTGCTGCTCGTGGGCACGTCGATCGCCGGCGCGTTCATGGACGACGAGCCCGCGTTGCTGCCGCTCGTCACGCGCAGTTTGCTGGTCACGATCGCGCTGAGCTGGGCGTTCGTCGCTGTCGGCCTTTGGTTGTCGAGCGTCGCTCGGACCTCTGAACGCGCGACCGTGTACGTGCTCTTGGCCTGGCTCGCCTCCACGGCGTTGCACGACTTCGGCCTGATTGCGCTGCTCTTGCGGTTCAAACTGTTGCCGGTGGTGGTCTTCACCTTGGCAGCCTCCAACCCAGCAGAAGCAGCGCGACTGGCGATCCTCACCGGCATTGACCCGGAGCTGTCGGTATTGGGCCCGGTCGGCTTCTGGCTAGCAACGACGCTGGGGCCCCGGCTCACGCTGCTCGTGGGCGTCGGATGGCCGGTCGTGCTCGGCATCGCCGTGGTCTCCGCCGCCATCCGACGTCTGAATCGCGCCGACCTCGTAGGTTAGATCCGCTGGCAGACTGGCTTACTTCTTCGCCTTGGATTTCGGGCGTTGGGCGGGAGCCAGATCTGGATTGGACCAGTAAAAGATGCTTTCGCGGCCGGCGTCGTCGGTGAAGCCCACGGTCTTGACCTCCGCTTGGACCGTGGCCGTCCCTTCGGGCACGTGGGCCTTTTTCACGCACGAAAAGAACATGAAGATCTTTTCACCGGGCTTCACTGCTCCGGCAAAGATTCTGCCGGAGCAGACCTGCATCGGACGCGGCTTCCCGTCGGCCGTTACCTCGAGCTGCTTACCGGCCTTGTCATAGAAGTAGGCCACGAGCGACCCAAACAAGATCGGGTTCTTCGACTTGTTGATCACGCTGAACTTCGGGCCTTCGTCAGTGGTTTTGCCCGTGTACGCCACCTCCATCATGCGCGAATCGCCTTTGCCCAGACACGGCTCAGCCAAAGTGCCGATCCCGCTCGACCCCTCGGGACAGTCGTCCCGGGGCTTGGGGGGGGCGGCGCTCGGCGCGGGCGGAGGAGGCGGAGTGACAGTGGCCACGGAAGCACTTGCTTTGGCTGCGGGCGGCTCTTTCTTTGCTTCTTCTTCGCACCCGAAAAGGATGGTGGCGAGCGCGAACGCGGACAATAGCTTCGATATCTGGATTGACTGGATTGCGAGCGACATGGTGGCCTTCCTCCGTCGCTCCAGGCACTCGGAGCGAACCGCGCCCGACTCTACCTTGCCTAGCGGCGAGCGTGCGCTGAAGTTGCGCCAGCGCGAGCGGAGACTCCGGCCCTCCGCTCGCGCTGGCTCGACCACCCCTCAGAAAATGCAGGCCATGCCGGGCTTGGTACAGATCGAGAGCAATGGGTTACAGCACACCAAGGGCGCCGCGCACGTGGCATTACCGCACGGTTCGCTGCGCACACACTCCGCCACGCCGCCTTGGTTCACACACTCCGTGCCGGCCCTGCAACGCACGACGCTGCACGGGTCGCTGGCTATGGGCACGCACACCGCTACGCCGCCTCGGTTGATGCACTGCGTGCCGACCAGGCATAGAACGGCGGCGCAGGGGTTGGTGGGCGTCACGCAGATGCCGCCGCAATCCGCGCCCCCGTTCTTGGGATCGCAGTCGTCATTCGGGTCGTCGCTACACTCTTGACCATTGGGGCAGGGAATGCCCGCGATTCCGCCGCAGAACGCGGGCTCGGGAGCTGTCACGCACATCCCGCCGCAATCTGCGCCGCCCGATTGCGGATCGCAGTCGTCGCTCGGATCGTCGACGCAGGTTTGCCCTTTGGGGCAGGGGATGCCCGCGATCCCGCCACAAAATGCCGGTTCGGGTAGACATGCACCCTTCTTGGCGACTGCCGTGCCGGCCGCTGCAGCAAAGCATGAGTTGCTGTAGGTGAGCCCGTCGCAGCCGCAGACCGGCGAGCTCAAATGGTTACAGACGTGCGGGCGCGCAGTGCATACGCCGTAGCTGGCTTTGCTCGGGCACTGAGCACCTTTTAGCCCAGCGCAATATTGGTTGGCCCTGCATTCGAACCCCGGAGGCCCGGCGCACAGGCGGCGAACCGATAGTTCGCTCTCGCTCTGCCCCACGGAGCTTTCACCGAGCTCAGGGCTCGATGGTTCGCCCGCGCTGCATCCGACGAGGATCAGCGCAAGCGACAACGATTGGAAGACGATCCCACCTCGCTCATATGACATTTTCCACCTCCCGCAACGCAGCGGCGAGTGTGCCGCTGCGCCGGATAGCATACGTGCTGCGAGCTGACCCATCAAGCAACGCCGCTCCCACACTGCTCGTGACAAAAACGAAGGGGGCAGATTGCAGCGAGTGAGACAGAGTCGCTCGCAGCGGTGCTGAGCTTTCGTCAGCGCGCCACGAGTCGGGCGAGAAGCTCGCTGCACGCCGCGTCGCAACTCGGCCTGCTCGACCATGGAGCTCGAAAACGAGCACGCGGAGCCAGCTTTCGCCAACTCAGCGTGTTTAGTGCGCCAGTGCGTTAGTGCGTCAGCTCAACAACGCGCGTGCTTCGACCGGCGTCGCGATCGGAGCACGCCGAGCATGGCGAAAGCCGTGAGCAGCCAGGGGGCGCTGTCGCTCGCGCGCGAGGCAAACGAGCAGCCGCCAGAGCTGGAGCCGGAGCCGGAGGAGCCGGGGCCGGGGCCGGAGCCGGCGGAGGCGGAGGAGCCTCCCGCCATCCCTCCCGTAGCAGGGTTGAGCGGCGTACCATCCGTGTTGTACTGAGCGAACACCTGACTCATCGCCAAGTAGTCCGCCTTGGGCTTCAGCTGGCTATCGAAGAGGTGTGCGTAGTCGTATTCCGGGAACGTGCTCGGCACCCATGAATCGAGGTCACTGAGACCCCAGACCGTGAAGTGCGAGCAATTCTTGGCGTCGATGCAGGCCTGCAGCAGGTCCGCGTAGAACTTGTTTTGGATTTCGGTCTTGCTGGCGTCGTTCGGCTTGCCGATGCGAAAGTCGCATTCGGTGATCTGCACATCGACCCCAATTTCAGCATAGCGCGCCATGTTGTCGCGAATGGCCTGCATATTGGGAACACCGCTCGAAGTATTGCCGTTCGGCTCGACGTAGTAGTGGCCCTGGAAGCCGATGGCATCGATCGGAATGCCGCGCGTCTTGAGATCTTTGACGACTTCGAAGACCTTGTCCGCCTTGGGATTGCCCTTCTGCTCGATGTTGTAGTCGTTGTAGAGCAGCTTCGCGGCCGGGTCGGCTGCACGAGCGTGGGTGAACGCCAGATCCATGAAATCATCGCCGATGCGGTCGTGCCAAAACGTCGAGCGATAGGTCCACGTGCCGTTGACCTGGTCGATCGCCTCGTTCACCACGTCCCAGTACGGGAACCTCCCCTTGTAGTGTCCCATGAGCTTGTCGATATGGTCGTACATGATGGCGATCATCTGATCGCGATCGAAAGTCCCGCTGGTCAGCCAGTTGGGCGCTTGGGTGTGCCAAACCAGCGGATGACCACGAAATTCGAGCCCGTTCGTTTGCGCCCAGGCCGCGAGCGCGTCCGTGTCCGTGAAGTCGTAGGTGTCTACCCCCGGGTGGATCAGGTTCATCTTCATGGAGTTGGCCGGCGTGACCATGCTGAACTCGGCCGCAACGATCGCGTTGTGCAGCGGGTTGCTCAGGAAGATCGGGGTATCCACGGCGGTTCCCATCTTGACCATTTTGTAGTCCTTGAAGGGATGCCCGGACGGCGCGGTCGTCGTGTAGCTGGGCGTCGCCGGCGCGGGCACCGGTTCGATCACGATATTGTCGACGCAGACGGTTCCCGGCGTCTTGCCGATCTGGAACTGGAACTGCGCCATCGCGTCGTCCCGCAAGTTCAAGTAGGTGTAGTCGACCGTTTGGGCGGTGGGCGTGACCGCGACGGTCTTGATGAAATAGTCCGTGTACGGATCAGCGCCGAACCCCGTCTTGAATTTGATCGTGTGGTTCGCATCCGCCGAGACGGAGAAACTGATGTGGTAATATTGGTTCGGCTTGAGCGCCACGGGGCTGAGTCCGATGCCGACGTCCCAAACGTTCTTGCCCGCCGCCGTCATGGTGGCGCACAGCTGACCGTTGGTGACCGCGAGCGTCTGGTCGGCGGGGTTTTCCGTGGTGGTGGTGGCGTAGCCCCACCAGGGCTCGTAGCTGGCGCCGTCGAACGTTCCGTTCGTCACCAGGTTCGAGCTCACTGCGGGGGCGCCGCCTGCTGCCGCCCCGGCGCTCGAGCTCATGCCGGCCGCGGCTGTTCCGCCGCTCTGCCCATCGGCGCCGCCGCTGCCCGTCCCGCCGCTGCTGCTGGGCACGCCGCCGCCGCCAGCGGCACCACCGGGGCCTGCCGCGCCTCCATTGCCTGAAGTGCCGCCCATCCCGGCGCTCTGTGCGCTAGCCGATGCCGGCCAGAGGCACAGGGCGACGATGGAGGAGAACGCGGTGAGTCTAAGTGCAGACGAAATGACGACCATATAGAGTGACCTTGGGTTGGACGAAGCGAGCGACGCTTTTCATCGAATGCTAAGCAGAATCGACTGAGCCATGCGATCTAAAATCCGGGCCTGCTAGCCTTCGGTGCCTCTGGCAGGAGGGTCGGAAAGATTCAACGATAAAGGCACACCGGCACCTACGTGCGTCGCGATGACTGGGCACTGGCGGTTTTCGCGGCCGCCGCGGGTGGAGTCGGCGTGCTGACAGCGGAGCTGGGATAGCAGCTAATCCTACTCGACAACACCTGAATATTGCTGATGGAAGGAGCAATGGCTCGTCGTGGTAAGCTAGCTCGCTTTGACGCATCGTCTACTTCTTCCCTTCGGGCTCTTCGGTTTTTTTTGCTTATCAAGTCTCCTCGCGTGCGGCTCGGGTCCGGGCGAGGCTCCGGCGAGTAGCGCCGGCAGCGCCGGTTCCGTGGGCGGTAACGCGCCCAGCGGCGACGCGGGTGCCGGCTCCGTGGCAAGCGGGGGCACGGGCAGTACGGGCAGCGCGGGCTCGCCGGGCACTGCCGGTGCGTGCACCAGCAGCACAGATCCAGTCGCTACGACCGCGCGGGCCGCGTGCATGGCGCCCGCCGGCTACCGCAACCTCTTTGGCGAGGTGCTTTGCAAGTCGGTGTCGGACGTACAGGCGAAGATGACGAGCATCGTGCAGCAACTCTTCCACGGCAGCGGGCAAGATCAGCCGATTTACTTCGAGCTCTCGTCCAACTCGTCGCAGGCATACGTCGAGGACATCGCCAGCGGCGACGTGCGCAGTGAGGGACAATCGTACGGCATGTACATCGCGGTCCAGATGAACATGCATAGCGAATTCGACAAGCTCTGGAGCTACGCGAAGTCATGCATGCAGCAGCCAAGCGGCGTGTTCGCGTGGCAGATGAACGTGGATTCGTGCTCGCCCAAATCGACCGGACAAGCCCCGGACGGTGACGAATATTTCGCTGAGGCGCTTCGGCTCGCGCATCGACGTTGGGGGAGCGACGGCTCCATCAACTACCGCGCCGAAGCGCTCAAGATCATGGCGGCCGTCGTCGCGCACGACTTCAACGCCAACCCCGCCGTCGTCAAGTTCAGTGCAGGCTCCAACTTCAGCGACCCGTCCTACGTACTTCCGCTTTTCTACGCGGAGTGGGCCTGCTTCGACACGGCCAACGCGACCGTGTGGCAGAACGCGGCCAGCTACGCGCGCACGTACTTCCCGAAGGTCATCAACGCGAGCACCGGGCTTGCACCTTACCAAGCAAACTTCGACGGTTCCGAGTACAGCGCCGGCAACACGTTCAACGCCGACGCTTGGCGCGTGCCGATGAACATCATGGCCGATTTCACCGTGAACGGCGTGGGTACGTGGCAAGCGGGCTACGCCGCGACCAGCGCCGCGTTCTGGAAGAGCCAGGGGCTCTCCAAGTATGGCGGCAAGTATTCGCTCACCGGGACGGCGATGGACTCGAATCACGGCGCTGGGCTTACCGGCGTGAACGCGATGCTCGCGTTCGGCTTGTCCGCAGCGGACGCGAAGCCGTTCTTGCAGGCCGCGTGGGACCAAAAGACGCCGACGGGTCAGTATCGCTATTACGACGGCACGCTGTATGCGCTGTCGATGCTGTATCTGACCGGGACGTTCAGCCTGTTCTACTGAATCGAGCTCCTTCGACCGCGATTGCTGTCAGCAGTTCGGCGACCGCAGCGCTTCACGAAGCTCCGAACGGGTCGATCCGACGCGGGCATCGAACCACTTCGCGTTCAGTGGGCGCAGCTCCGGATGCCGCTATCGCAGGCGGTGGCCACGCCCTCGTTCAGAATGATGAAGGTACTACCGCAACTGCAGGAGCTGCTGCCATCAGGGTTCTGTTTGCAATGGATGTCGTAATAAGAGAGGTCGACGCAATTCATGCTCAGGCTGCAACTGAAGGCATCGCCGCTGCCGGTACCCGAGCAGGACATGGGTGGCACGGGCGTGGGCATGAGCGAGTCGGGTTGGCGCATCGCACAGCCCTCATAGACCGTAAGCCACATCGCACATTGGTCGCGCGCATGTTGTTCCGCGGTGCTGCAATCGTGGCTTTCTCGATAGGCAGCGACGAGACAGTCGATCAGCCGCGTGGCGTTCTTTTGGCAGTCCAGGCTTTGGCGCCCCAACTCCTTGCTGCAAGACTGCAGGCATTGGTCATCGACTTCGGAACCGCAGACTTGCCGCGCTTGGGTGCTGCAGTAGTTGGAGCAGGCTACGTCCGTGGCCGTGCCAGGACCGCTACCGCTAGCTCCGCCACCGAGCGGGGGGCTTGTGTCGGCCTGGTCCTGCTCCGAATCGAACATCGCGCGACCCCCGCAAGCCGCCAATGCAGAAAGCATGAGCAGCCAAGGCGAGAGCATTCGTAAACCATGCATGGCCAGCAATCTACTCGATTACGGTCAAAAGCGCCCGCCAGGCTTTGCCGTTTCGGAACCGCGGCTACGCTGGGCGACGCGAGCTCACTCGATGCGAAGGTCGTCGATCAAAAGAGCTCGCAGGGGTGGACAGAGGCCCTGGCACGCCGGCGGCGCGAAGCGAATCGCGACGTCAGCGCCGCTCTCCGTCAATGGCAAAGTGACGTCTTGCGTGGGGCCTGCGTACGTCCACCTGCTATCGTTGGTGTTGGTGGAAGGTGTCGTCGGGAGCGCTTGGGTCGGTAGTACGCGCACGCTGCCGCCAATGACGCCCGCTGCCACATCGGGGCCGCCAAAGCTTGCCTCGGAGACGCTCGTCAAACTTCGAGCCGTGAAGCGTACGGTGCTGGCGCCGGTGGGCCTCTCGACATGCAGTGTGGCCGATGCACCGCTGGGCACGAACAACGACTGGCTGCCGTTGATTGCTGGGAGCGTGCCGACCGAAGTCACGATCCTGGCGTCTCCGGTGAGGCTCAGCGCAGGTGCGCTCTCGAAGCCATCCTGAGCGAAGAGGCCAGGGTCGGCGAGCACGGCGAGCGCTGGCAAGGCCGCGACGTCGAAAGGAAGATTGGCGAGATCGCCACCAGTCGCGCTCAGTTTCCAACTCGATCCGAACGGCAAGATTACGGCAGTCGAGAAAGTGCCGAACGCGCCGTTGCTCGCGGTGTAGCCTGTCAGAGGCTGGCTCACGCTGCCCGCGCCCGTATCCGTCAACGTCACACTGCTGGCAAGGGCTACGGGCTCGGTGGTGCGAAGCACGACCCCGTCGAGCGGGTGTAGATTGCTGGGAGCCAAGAGGGAAGGCTTGGTCTTATCGGGCACGCCCTGCAGCGTGAAGCTGAGCTCGATCGTGAACCCCACATCGCCCAGGATCACATTGCCCCTGGCTTTGCCGCTGCCTCCGATGCCATGGGCAATCCCATCGCCATTTTCGTCCCACGCTTGCAGCGTGAGCTCGGTGATGTCGACGCTACCCAAAGTGCAGTCAGCGCCTGTGGGAACACGCAGCACCTGAGTTACGGAATAGCTGGGACTGCTCTCCGTACTGCGAATGAGCTCACCGGTCTGAACGGTGCCGTCCCGACCGCTGATGGCCTTCAGGTTGCTCCCCGAGGGCGAAAAATGCAGTGTGAAGCGAGCGGCGGCGCAGCTGACGCTGGCGTTGGGGGCCGTTTTGGTGACCGTGAGCGCGAGCGTCGTGTCCCACGAGCTCTCGCTGAGAAGAACGGAGTCGCCCGCGGCGCCGCCGGCACCCCCGTCCGAAATGATGCTTCCACCCGCGTTCGCTGCGTTGCCCTCCCCGGAGGCACCGCCAGCCGTGGTGCTTCCGCCCTTCCCCGACCCCCCGGCCAGCGAGCTTCCACCGACGCCCAGCTTGCCGCCCGATGCCGCGACGCCCGAGCCGGCACTTCCACCCGCAGGACCACCAGCGCCCCCGTTGCTGTCATCCACGGCGCTACCGCAAGCGACGACGACCAGCAACACCAGAGATGCGAGTGAAGCTTGCGAACGCCATTTCATCACCCGCCATTCTAGCAATGGTCATGCCGCGTGCTCAGGCCCGATTTGAGGCAATTCCCAGGGGGATCATCACGAAAGGTTGGCACAGTGGCACAAGGGCACTTGCTTCGGCTGTCGTGCCGCATCATTAGCCTGGGGGCATACGCCCGCAACTTGCGGCGCTGAGGCTGCGCCGAACGAGGACTTTTTGGAAAGCAAACCCGCGAGCCTACGGGCTTGGAGAATCAGCAAAGCTAGGGCGAGTCGTTCCCCTATCACTGACATGATCTTGGTCCCGCGCTACGCGCTCCTGTGCTGTTCCGTGCTGTGCGCAGTCGCGTGCACTAGCAGCTCAGGCCCGGCGGACACTCAAGGCGGCGCGTCGTCCGACGGTGGTCGAGTCGGCGGGTCCGCAGGCACCAGTGCCGCCGGCGCGAACAGCGCTGGCATGGCCAATGGCGCGGGGGGCGGGAGCGGGGCGATGAGCGCGAACGGCGGTGCGAGCACGGCGGGGGGCGGGAGCGGGGCGGTGAGCGCGAACGGCGGTGCGAGCACGGGCGGTGCATCCGGGGCAGCGTCCTCGGGCTCGGCCGGCGGAGCCAGCAGCGGCGCGAGCAGCGGCGGTGCCAGCAGCTGCCGCGGCCCGGTCGGTACGATCTCCGGTGCGCTCGCGACGGGCGTCAACTTCCTCGACACAGCGGGCGAGCGCGTGGACGCACACGGCGGCGGCATCATTCAAGTCGGAGACACGTTCTACCTGCACGGTGAGTACTTCTCGCCGACCACGACCGACAACAACTTCAATGGCTTTTCCATGTACTCCTCGAAGGACATGGCCACGTGGAAGAACGAGGGCATCATCTTGCCGCAGCAGCCGAGCGGTGAGCTCGGCCCGAAGCGCAAGGGCGAACGGCCGCACATCATCAAGTGCCCGAGCACCGGGGAGTTCGTGCTCTACGCGCACGCGGCATCCGAGGACTACCAGACCGATAAAGAAGTCGTGTACGCAACGTCCGCAACGGTGAACGGTAAGTACGCCTATCAGGGGCCGCTCAAGAATGCCTCCGGCGCACTCGCCGTGCACAGCGACATGAGTGCCATCACGGACGGCAGCAACGCCTACGTCATTACGGAAAGCGCCCACGTTTACACGCTCGCCGCCGATTGCCACAGCTGGGTCTCGGACAAGACTTACTCCGCGGCTAACGGCGACTCGGGCGGGTTGGAAGCACCGACCCTGTTCAAAGCGGGCAGCACCTATTACTGGCTCGGCTCCTACAAAACCGGTTGGCGCGCCAACAACAACTTCTATTCGACCGCGCCCGCCATCACCGGCCCCTGGACATACCAAGGCTACATCGCGCCCGTCACCGACCCGGACGACAACATCTCCGATCAGCGCACCTGGCTCAGCCAAACCACGTGGGTGATGCCCGTCACCGGTTGCACGGGCACTACGTACGTTTTTTGGGGCGATCACTGGGACGGCACCAGCAGCACGGCCGCACCCGGCAAGCACAACAACCTGGCCACGTTCGTGTTTCAGCCGCTCGTGTTCAACGGCACCAAAATCAGCATGCCTACGTACTTGGCGAGTTGGAAGCTCGACGTGGGCGCGGGTACTTGGTCGCAGTGAAACGCGACGACTGTCCGATCCGCGGCCGCGGCGTCTCGCCAAAACGCGAATTTCGGCCTTGACGCGCTAGGTCGTTCCGTCCGATCAAGGATCCTAGCCATCGGCAAAGGCTTGCCTGTAGCCAATACCAACGAACTCGCCGGGGGGAGCTTGGAGCCTGCCATGCAAGCGACGAACATCGACGACGTTTTGGTCAAACTGAAGGGCGTCATCGATAACCACCGCGATCGAGGCAGCCCGCTCGTGTTTTTTCCGGCGGTCTATCGCGCGACGACCGCCCGCGTGCGAGCTGGGATCCAGAACGGCAGCTTCGTCGATGGCGCTCGCATGGAGCGCTTGGCGACCACGTTTGCCAACCGCTACCTAGCGGCGCTGGACGCGGCGGCGGCAGCTGGGGGCGTAGGTCCCGCGCGGGCTTGGCAAGTCACCTTCGCTGCCGCTACCCGCCAACATACGATGATCCTTCAGCACGTTCTCTTGGGCATGAACGCGCACATCAATTTCGATCTACCCTTAGCGGTCATCGCAGCGGCGAACGGGGGCGAAATCGCGGATCTCGAACAGGACTTCCAAGCGATCAACAGCATCCTCGCGTCTTTGCTCGAGCCCGTGCAGGCGGTCATCGATCGCTTTTCGCCGCTGTTGAACATCCTGGACCGGGTCGGAGGTCGCACCGACGAGCAGCTGGTAACGTTCTCGATCAATACCGCTCGCGACGAGTCGTGGCACGAGGCCACACGCTTAGCCGGTGAATCTGCCGAGCAACGCGAGCGCTCGATCTTGAGCTTGGATCGCCACGTAGCCCTCCTGGCCGAGCGCATCATCGTGCCAGACGGAGCACTGGGCATGGCCAGCAGCCTGATCGCTCGCACCGAATCCGCCGACATCGTTTCTGTCACGGCAGCGATGCTCGCCATTGACTGACGAGCGCCTACGACGATTACTTCTTCAGGAAGGCGAGCGCCTCGGACTCGTCCCCGAAGGCCGCGAGCGCTCCGTCGAGCGCGGTTTGACGGTTGAGGCGGTTGGCCTGCAAAATGCCAATCTTTGTATCGACCACGACCGCGGTGCGCTCGAAATCACGGCCAATCTCTATGCGCAGCGCCGTGAACGCGGCGCTGAGGCGGTCGTCCGTGCTCAACGGAGCGCTCCGCGAATCCACCAGGAGTCGCTTGCCCCGGCGCCCCAGTTGGTCGAGCGCGGCACCGATTCGTCGGCGCTCCTCCGCCACGTCGGCCTCGTCCACGAACTGGCGCGCCGAACGGCGCACGAGCACGATGCGCGGCTCGAGCAGCATCACTTCGTGAAACGGCTCGCTCGCATCCAAAGGGACGGGGAGAGCAGGCTCGCTTGCCGCCGGGTCGCGGCTCGCTTCTGGCGTGATGCTGCCAGCGCGGTTCAACGAGCGAGCTCGGGCAGTGGTGCTGGCTTCAGCGGCTAGGCCAAGCCTGACGCTTGGGCTACCGGCTGTGGTTCGCTCGGGCGACTCGCGCGTGTGCGAGCCGGTGCTGACCTGCTCCCGCAGCGCTCGGACCAACATGCGCATGTTGGGAAAGCGCCCTTTCGGATCGCGTTCCATGGCGCGCAACACGATCGTATCCATGGCCTGGTCGACGCGCGGATTGACCATGGTCGGTGGAACGACCGGCGCGGTCAAGATCGCGTGCATCAACGCATAGGGGACCTCAGCCGCGAAAGGGCTGCTCCCCGTCAAGCATTCGTAGAGCATGATTCCGACCGCGTATTGATCACTGAGAGCACTCGCGGCCTTCGGGTTCAATGTCTGCTCGGGAGACAAGTAGCGTGGTGTTCCGACGAACGCGCCCGATTGAGTCTGCACGCCCAATGTGCCTGCGCCGACCACCAAATCCTTCGAGATTCCGAAGTCCAGGATCATCGGCACGAGAGTGCCCGAGCGCTCCGTCAACATGATGTTGCACAGCTTGAGATCGCGATGAACGATGCCCGCGTCGTGCAGCGCGGCGACCGCGCCGCAGATGGGAATGAACAGCTCCAGCACGTCGCCCTGCGACAAGACGCCCTGTCGCGCCACTTTGGCGCGTAGGGTTTCGCCGCGCAAAAGCTCCATCACGATGAACGGACAATCCTCTTCGACGCCAACCTCGAAGACCCGAACGATGTTGGGATGACGAACGGTATCCAACAGCCGCCCTTCGGCCCGGAACCGTCGCAGGGCGGTCTCGTCGTTGGACATCGAAGCATCGGGTAGCTTGAGCGCGAGCACGCGCCCTGAGGGCACGTGCTCGGCTTCGTACACGCTCCCCATTCCGCCGCGCGCCAACAGCCGGACGACTCGGTAATCGCCAAAGCGCCGGCCAGTTTGTTGCGACGGATCACGCGTCATCGGAAGAGCCAGCATTCTACGGAGTTGCGCCGGCGCGCGCTGGATTCTCACACGCCGGCCGCTGCCGGCCCAATGGCTGAAGCCCGATCCAAGCTGCACAGGCCCGTTTGAACACCCTGGGCTCCGACGCTCTGGCGGGCTCTGGCTCTTGGCTCCAGAAAGCCGCCGAATGACAAAACCAAAGGGCTCCGATTTTCATCGGACTTTTCGTCAGTTGTGCGGGGCGCAACTACACGTGGACAACCGGGTTTACGGTGCCGATCGAGGTGTGGGTGGCCTAATGGCCGAAACGTTCCGCGACTTGCTGATGGTCGGCGCCGCTAGTCGGCGCCCGCAGACGACTCTTTGAGCTGCTTGCGGTACGCACCGGGCGCGACGCCGGCCCACTGGCGAAACGCTTGGCTGAACGAGGCCTCCGAAGCGTAGCCCGTCAGGTGCGAGACCTTCGCGAGCGTCGCGCCCTCGCGCAGCAGTGTCGCCGCCTTCTGCATGCGGAGACGCGTCAGGTAGCCGAGCGGTGGCTCGCCGACGAGCTGCGTGAAGCGTGCCGCGAAGACCGAGCGCGAGAGCCCGACCTCTTCGGCGAGCGAGGCCACGGTCCACGGCGCGTCGGCGCGATGGTGCATCGCGCCGAGCGCCGCTGCAGTGCTCGGATCGCGGAGGGCGCCGAGAAAGCCGCCGCCGTCGTTGGGGACGCGCGCAAGATACGCGCGGAGGATCTGGATGAAGATGACATCCGCCATCCGGAGGAGGACGATCTCGGAGCCGGGCCGGTCCGTCTCGACCTCACGGGTGATGAACTGGATGTTCTCGAGGAACGACGGTCCCCCCTGCTCCGATTCGGGCGTCATTCGGATGACTGGCGGCAGTACTGCGAGGATCTGCCGCGCGAGCGGATCGTCGAGCACGAAGCAGGCGGTGACGAAGCTCGTCTCCGGGCCCTTCGCACCGAGCTCGAGCTGCATGACGACACTGCGCGAGTTGCACTGTGCGACGTCGTCGAATTGCACGGAGGCGCTGCCTGGATGATCACGCAGCGCGTGCGCGTGGCCGAGCGGCAGGACCGCGAGATCGCCACCGGAGAGCGCAACGTCTGGCTCGTCCGTTTTGTCTACACTGAGCCACGCGCTGCCGCGCACCACGTAGTGGAAGCGGACGCAGCTCTTCCCTCCCGACAAAGCCACGCCCCAGGGTCCTCGCCCGACCGTGAAAGCCCAGCGGGTGTGCTGCAGACGAACCGGGGCGAGAACCGCGCTTAGAGCGTCCATCGAGCAGCGTAGCGTGCCCGAGCCCCGCTCTCCAGGCAGCCCGGACGATTTCGATGCTTTCCCGGACGACTTCGGATGGTTCGTGCGGATCTCGAGCCTTACATAGGACGCATCGTTATTCGTCGAAAGGAAATCTCATGTCCAACAAGCTCGATTTCTCCAATGAGCTCATCGGTCGTCGTGCGCTCGTCAGCGGAGGCACGCGCGGCATGGGCGCCGCGATTGCGCAGCGTCTCCTCGATGCCGGCGCGAAGGTCGTGGTGACTGGGCGCTCGCGCGGCGAGGCCGCTCCCGCGGGAGCGACCTTCATTGCTGGCGACGTCAGCTCAGTCGAGGGGGTCAAAGCGATCGCCGCGAAAGCGGTCGATGCCCTCGGCGGCCTCGACATCCTCGTCAACAACGCGGGCGGTGCACGCCCCATCGCGGAAGGCACCGCGTCGATCCCCGAAGAGGAATGGCAGGCGTCCTTCGGGCTCAACCTGTTCGCGGCGGTCCGTCTGACGAATGCGGTGTTGCCCGCGCTGCGCGAGTCGAAGGTCGGCGCGATCGTGAACATTTCGTCGAACGCGGCGAGGATGCCCTTCGGTCCGTTCGCGCACTACTGCGCCGCAAAGGCGGCGCTCGACATGTACTCGCGCGCGCTCGCACTCGATCTCGGGCCGAAGGGCATCCGCGTGAACGTCGTGTCACCGGGGCCGGTGATCACGCCGGGCGGCGACGAGGCGCGGAAGGCCTTCAGCGACGCGACGGGCGCTCCGGGTGATGTATTTGAGCAGTCAGTGCCGCTCGGTCGCCTCGGATCCCCGGACGACGTGGCGGAGGTCGTCGCGCTGCTCGCGTCGGATCGCGGGAAGTGGATGACGGGCGCGAACATCCTCGTCGACGGCGGAATGACGGCGCGCTGAAGGTCGCTTCGAGAGCGCGCGATTGCTGCGGCTCAATTGGCACGCGACGCGCGGGAGTCGTTAGGCCAGGACGGCAGGCGAGCCGCTCGGCGTAGCTGCGTAGAAGCCATTGTTTTGCAACGTGTTCGATGTGGTGTCCGCTTCGGTGGCTCCGGGTCGCACCATATGGTAGGAATAGTTCCTACCTGGAGGTATTACCAATGGCCGTCCGCAAGGGAAGCTACTCATTGGACGAACGAGCCGCCGAATATCTGGATCGCAGGGCGAAGCTCACCAAACGCAGCGCTTCCGCGGTCTTGAGTGAGCTCGTCGCCGAGGCGGCACGGCAAGACGCTCGTGATCGCGCACTCAAAGAGCTGGGTGAAGGAGTCGAAATCCCCGAGCGAGAGGTGCAACGTTGGCTCAAGAAACTAGGTGCGATGTGAGCCGAAAACCGAAGCGCACGGCAATTGTTGGTCGGGCAACCCGAGGAGTGACATTCGATACGGGAATGCTGGTTGCTCTCGAGCGCCGACACGCCGGCGCCCTGGCACTGCTCCGCGCCTGTCGGCTGTCGCGCGCCTCTATCACCATTCCCGCGGCGGTCGTGGCCGAATGGTGGCGAGGCACCCACCGAGCCTTGTTAGAAAGCGGTCGCGTCGAAGCGCTGACACCGGAGCTTGCCGAACGCGCGGGCGAGCTGCTGGCAAACACGGCCGGCTCCAACGCGGTCGACGCAACAGTCGTCGCCTCTGCCGCGCTCCGCGGCGACCTCGTCGTCACCGGCGATGAGCACGATCTCCGAGAGCTTGCGCAGTTCGCTTCCGGAGTCACCGTCGAGCGCCTGCGCTGACCGTGGACGTGCCTCGGAGGAACACGGCGCCCATCGTTGCTAGCGCGGAATGCGGGCTGAATACCGCGGAACCACAGCACAAAAGAGAACCGCGGAATCGAGGCGTTCTCGATTCCGCGGTTCAGTCGTTGCGCGGGGAGGATTTGAACCTCCGACCTTCGGGTTATGAGCCCGACGAGCTACCAGGCTGCTCCACCGCGCGTCAGGGAGGCGTAAAGTACTCACGGCGAATGAACTGTCAAGCGTTGCGAATTGATTTGTGATTTTGCAAAGTTGTGGTCGGAAAACGGCGCGTTTTTGGGGGTCGATGGAACGCTCGGCTAGGCGACCGAGCACTGTGGCAGCTCGCCGCTCGTCTGCGAGCCCAGAACTGCTGCACTGGCTGCGTGGCCGCATCAGCGCACTGGCACAGCGCAGCTCGAGGCTCGTGCTGCTAGGCACCGCCTGCGGTCGTCACCGTCGCGGGTGATTGCCTCAGTGCGAGACGCCGCAGATTTCCCTTCGGGGGCGCGCGCGTGTCCAGCAGTCTAGACCAGCAGAGGTCGGGCGTGTGCGCGCCGGGCAAGACGGCAAGCCGGGCGGTGCGAGCAGCGAAGTTCGCACGCGACTCTGGCATTTCCCCCGGATTTCTCATTGTACGTGCTCAGCCCCAGCCTATCGGGTAAGTAGGTTGTTGCCCCATGCTGACGATGAAGACCAAGTACGCGCTCAAGGCGTTGGCCTTGCTCGCTTCCGTCGATCAAGCCGAGCCGATGTTGATCGCGGACATCGCCGAGCGTGAGGGCATTCCCAAGAAGTTCTTGGAGCTGATCCTGCGTGAGCTCAAGCAACACGGCATCCTCGATAGCCGGAAGGGTCGCGGTGGGGGCTATCTGCTGCGTCGACGTCCAGAGGACATCAATCTGGCAAGCATCATCCGCATCTTGGATGGTCCCCTCGCGCCCGTGCCCTGCTTGAGTCAAACCGCCTATCGCCGCTGTGAGGGCTGTGAGGACGAGCGCACGTGCGGGATCCGCCTGGTCTTGAAAGACATGCATCAATCGACGCTGCGGGTGCTCGAGGGGACGACCCTCGCAGACGTGGCCGCGAAGGTCCGCGAAGCGGCGGCAGGCGCAAAGCCGGTGATGCGGTACTCGATCTGAAAGAGAGTGCGGCCAGAGGCGATCGCGAGCTAGCGTTGCGCCTGGCAGCTCTCCGAGCTCCCCGCCGCTGGCGGCTGCCGCACGGGGGTCGAAGTTGCAGTTCGAATTCGAGCTCTAGAGCTTCGATTGCTGGCACCGGGCCAGATGTTACCTCCGCCTAGCCGGACGACCCGCCTGCGCCCGTGACCTCGAGGTTACCTCGGGCGCTGAGTCCATTATCGTAGACACAGTGCTCTTTTGGTGTCAGGGTGGCCCGGTCTTGAGCAGGGAATTCGACGGATGACGCTTCTTACTTTGCCTGGAGCGGGCGCATTGGCGCTCTCAGTACGGGCCAAGGCGCTGGTTTTCGAGGATCCAAAGTCGGTGGCGCTGCTGGAGCGAGTGCGCGAGATCGCGCCGCGGCCGGTGAGCGTCTTGATCACGGGCGAGACGGGCACCGGGCGAGAGTTGGTCGCGCGGCACCTGCACGAGCTGAGCACGCGCGCAGGGCGCCCGTTCTTGGCCGTGAACTGCAGTGGGTTTTCCCGCACCGCGGCGGACAGTGAGCTGTTCGGGCATCTGAAGGGCGCCTGCGAGGGTGCGACCAGTGCCAGGGCTGGCTGGTTCGAGGCGGCGCACGGCGGCACCTTGTTCTTGGACGAGATCGGCGATCTGTCACCGACGTTGCAGCACAAGTTACTGCGGGTGCTGTCGGCGGGTGAGGTCGTGCGGCTTGGCGCTGAACAACCGACGCCAGTTGACGTTCGTCTGATCGCCGCTACGAATGTCGACCTGGAGCAGGCGGTTCGAGCGGGTCACTTCAATCAGGAGCTCTTGCGCAGCTTGAGCGCGGCGACTCTGGAGGTTGCGCCGTTGCGCGAGCGCGCTGGTGATATTTTGCCTCTGGCGCGGCATTTTCTGGAATTTTATCGACAGCGGTTGGACCTGCGCCCGACCGAGCTGGGCGCGGAGGCCGCGCTGCGGTTGCTCGACCATTCCTGGCCGGGAAACATCCGCGAGCTCGAAAATGCCATGCATCACGCGTTGCTGCTCTGCCATGGCACCCAGATCACGCCCGAAGATTTGCGCTTGAGCGTGCTCGATTCACGAGCCGTGACGGTGACGCAGGGTGCGAGGAGTGCCGACGCCGAGCGCACGTCTTTCGAGCGGGCGTTGCTCGAGCTGTTCGAGCAAGAGTTGCCCAATTTGTTCGAGCGCATCGAGCACTTGGTGCTGAGCACGGCGTATCAGCATTGCTCGCGCAATCAGCTGCAGACGGCGCGGCTACTCGGCATCAGTCGCAACGTCGTGCGCGCGCGTTTGATTCGCTTTGGCGAGATTTCGGGATCCGTGCGTGGCACGGGCAAGAGTTCAGAGAGTCGAGCGCCCGAGGCTCGGGAAATTACGGGATAAATGCCATTCGATAGCATCCTTGCAGCGATTTCTGCCATTGCAAAAGGAGAGATCGTGGTGGTCGTGGACGACGCCGCGCGTGAGAACGAGGGCGATCTGATCCTGGCCGCCGAGCATGCGACACCGGAAAAAATCGCGTTCATGGTTCGTCACACGAGCGGCGTGCTGTGCGCCACCGTGCCGGAAGAGCGCGCGCGCGAGCTCGGCTTACCGTTGATGGTCGCGGATAACACCGAATCGATGCGCACCGCGTTCACGGTCTCGGTGGACTACACCGTGGGAACCACGACGGGCATCTCCGCAGCTGACCGCAGTAGGACCTTGCGGGCGCTGGCCGATCCGCGGCGAAGCGCAGGGGATTTTGCGCGACCTGGGCATATTTTCCCGCTGCGCGTGCGCGAAGGCGGCGTGCTGCGCCGCGAGGGGCACACCGAAGCGGCTTCGGATTTGGCGCGTTTGGCGGGGCTTCAGCCGGTCGGAGTCTTGGCCGAGCTGGTGAACGACGACGGCAGCATGAAAAATCCCGAGCAAGTCACGCGCTTCGCTCGAGAGCATGGGCTGATTCGCATCAGCATTGCCGATCTGATCGCCTATCGACGTCGCAGCGAGGTGTTGGTCGAGCCGGTGGCGGACGCGCGCTTGCCGACGCGCCATGGCGTGTTCAGCGCGCGCGTTTACCGCGGGGTGCTGGACGGCATCGAGCACGTCGCGCTCGTGCGCGGTGAAGTGCGTGGCGCACAAAACGTGCTCGTGCGCGTGCACTCGGAGTGCCTCACGGGTGATATCTTTGGCAGCACCCGCTGCGATTGCGGCAGCCAGCTCGACTTGGCGTTGGAGAAGATCGCAGCGGCCGGTCAAGGCGTGGTGGTCTACCTCCGGGGCCATGAAGGGCGGGGGATTGGCTTGACGCGTAAGCTGCACGCCTACAAGTTGCAAGACCAAGGGCGGGATACCGTGCAGGCAAACCTCGACCTCGGGTTGCCGGTCGATTCCCGCACCTACGATGTGGGCGCGCAAATCCTGACGGACTTGGGCGTGACCACGATGCGCTTGATGAGCAACAATCCCGCCAAATTCAGGGAGCTGGACGGCTACGACTTGCGCATCGTGGAGCGCGTGCCGCTGCTCACCCATCCGACGCAAGACAACATCGCCTATCTCAGCGCCAAACAGCTCAAGCTCGGCCACACTTTGGGCGTGCTCCCCAGCCCGGCTGTGCCAGTCAGCTGAGTGACCTCCCTCGTTGACGAGGGAGCGTCCCTGTCCAATAGTTTGGGGGCAAGTTGTCAGACTCGGCCGTCGTGAATCCGGGCGCGCCTGCGCTCACCGAACCCAACATTTGGGGCGTTCCAGGCTTTCGTGAGTTCATGGCCAGCATGGTCTTGGTCACGCTGGCCAATCAGATCCAAGGCACCGTCGTCGCGTATCAGATCTACGAGCTGACGCGGGATCCCTTGTCGCTCGGCGCAGTCGGCTTGGCGGAAGCCTTGCCCTTCGTGGCTTTCGCGCTGTTCGGAGGCCACGTCGCAGATGCGCGCGATCGCCGCCGGGTATCGCTCAGCGTGCTGTACGTGATGGTGGCCGTATCGGCCGGCTTGTTGCTGCTCTCGCACGAGCATGCAGCGCTGGGCGCCGGGCGCCACAAGTTTGCGATCTATTCGGCGATCGTGATTTTGGGCGTGTGCCGGAGCTTTTTGCAGCCTGCGCGCGCCGCGCTGAACGCCGAGCTTCTGCCGCCCTCGCTGTACGCGAAGGCGATCGCGATTCGCACCAGCTTCTTTCAGCTGGCGATGTTTGCAGGTCCTGCGGGTGGCGGGCTCTTGTATGCGGCAATCGGTCCCCAGGGCGCGTACCTGAGCGCCGGGCTGCTCTTGGTGGCGGCATGGCTTTTCATGTACCGGGTGCCCAAGGATCGCCCCACGCAAACGGCGAAGAGTGGCTTGTCGGTGGCGCGCAGCATTCGCGAGGGCTTCAGTTATTTGGCGAGCGATCGCCTGCTGCTGTCCGCGCTGTTGTTGGATTTGTTCGGCGTCTTGTTCGGTGGCGCCACGGCGCTCTTGCCCGTATTCGCCAATGAGATTTTAGCGGTCGGCTCGCGTGGCTTCGGCATGCTGCGCGCTGCGCCCGCGGTCGGCGCCTTGGCTGCCTCGATCTTTCTGGCCTCGCGTCCCCCGCTTCGTCGTGCGGGTCCCACGCTGCTCGTGTCTACCGCGGGTTTCGGCGTGGCCATGGTGGCCTTTGCGCTGTCCAAAAATTTCGCACTGTCACTCGGGTTGCTTGCGGTCAGTGGCGCGCTCGACATGGTGAGTGTCGTGGTGCGCAGCACTCTATTGCAACTGCGCGTGCCAGGGCGGCTGCTCGGGCGCGTGGCCTCGATCAATCAGATTTTCATCGGCTCCTCCAACGAGATCGGCGCCTTCGAGTCGGGTGTTGCAGCGCGCCTCTTGGGCGTGATCCCCTCGGTCGTATTCGGCGGCGGAATGACGATCCTGGTCACTGGAGCCACCGGCTGGTTGGGTCCTGAGCTCAGGCGCCTCGGGCGGCTCGATCAAGTCTCCAAGTAGCTGACCGCGCCAAGTAGCGGTCCGCGCAGGGAACGCCCGACAATGGCATTGGGCGTGCCAATGTGAGAGAATGCGCCTGATGTCACTCTCTGGGCTTACCGAACGAGATTTGGCCGCCCTGCCGATCTTCCCTTTGCCCAATGTCGTGCTGTTTCCCGGCGCTTTGTTACCCCTGCACGTGTTCGAGCCCCGCTACCGCGAGCTCGTGCGAGAAGTGCTTTCGGGGCGCAAGCTGATCGGCATGGTCCGTCTCAAGCCGGGCTTCGAAGAAGACTACGAAGGCCGGCCCCCCGTGTTCGACGTTTGCGGCGTGGGCTCGGTGATCGACTCCGTGGAGCACGACGACGGTCGCTTCGACATCACCCTGCGCGGCCTCGCGCGCGCCCGCATCCTGGAAGAGCTGCCTGCCAAGCGCGCCTTCCGCCAAGTCCGCATCGAGGAGCTGACTGACGGCTTCTCGGATGCCGCGGTGACCAGTGCCTGGCAACGCAAGCTGATCTCGCTCTGGGCCGGCCTCGCCCCCCACCTCCCGGAGTCCGTCCGCGATCTGCGCGCCGTCACCCGCGGTGCCGAAGGCGCCGGCGCGTACGCCGATCGGGTCGCCGCTGCCCTGGTCGGCGATCCCGACGCCAGCCAACGCCTACTCGCCGAGCCCGACCCCGCCGAGCGTCTGCGCCTACTCGCCGAAAAGCTGCAACAGGTCCACGACAGCGTGGCGCCCCCGAGTGCGGCACGTCGCACCGAGCTCAACTGACGCGAGCTCGATTTTCTAGTCGTGAACGCGCACTTCGCGCGAAATTCGGCGCGACGGTCTTGAGTGAACGGCATTGGTTCGAATTCGAACTCTATTTTTCGTTTCGAACGCCTTGCCTCGGCTTCCTAAGCGCAGATCTCTGACTGTCGCTCCTCGACGCCGAAGGCTGCGACGTGTGCGCCGTGGCGCGTGACCATCGACCAAAAAAAGAAAAGCGAGCTCAGTGGGCGCGCGAGTATTGCGCTGGAACCACGGGCTTGTGGCCGAGCGCGCGGGCGGCGTTGATGGCGAAGTAGGGGTCGCGCAGGAATTGGCGGCCGAGGAAGACGAAGTCCGCCTGGTTGGCTGCGATGATGGCGTTGGCTTGCTGGGCATCGGTGATCAGGCCTACGGCAGCCACGTGCAAGCGGGTGGCACGCTTCACGGCTTCGGCGAAGCCGACTTGGTAACCAGGGGCAGTGGGGATGATGGCTTTGGCCGCGCTGCCGCCGGCGCTGCAATCGATCAGATCGATGTCTTCACGCTCGAGCAGTCGAGCGAGCTGCACGGTGTCTTCGATTGTCCAGCCCCCGGGCACCCAGTCCGTGCATGACAGCCGCACGCCGAACACGCGATCGCGGGGCCAGACTGCGCGCAAAGCGCGCACGGTTTCGAGCAGAAAACGGGTGCGGTTCTCGAAGCTGCCGCCGTAGGCGTCCGTGCGCTGATTGGAGAGCGGCGAGAGGAAGCTATGCAGTAGGTAGCCATGTGCCGCGTGCAGTTCGAGGTAGCGGAAGCCGGCGCTCGCAGCGCGCTCGGCGGCGGCGCAGAATTGCGCGCGAATGCCGGCGAGCTCGTCGATCGAGAGCTGATGCGGGACGCGATAGGGGGCATCGAACGGGATAGGACTTGCGCCCACCACGTCCCAACCGCCGGCTTCATCGGCGAGCGGCTTCCCGCCTTCCCAAGGGCAAGCGGTGGAAGCTTTGCGACCTGCGTGAGCGAGCTGAATGCCCGCGACTGCGCCGTGCTCTTCGAGGAAGCGCGCGATGCGCGCGAGCGGCTCGCGCTGTGCGTCTTGCCATAGCCCGAGGTCGCTCGGGGAAATGCGACCGCGCGCTTCGACCGCGGTGGCCTCCACCACCACCAGCGCCGCGCCGCCGATGGCACGCGAGCCGAGATGCACCAAATGCCAGTCGTTGGCGAAGCCGTCCTGCGCGCTGTATTGACACATGGGCGAGACTGCGATGCGGTTTCTGAAGGTCACGTTACGGATCTGCAATGTGTCGAAAAGTTGCGCCATGACTCGTGCTCCTAGGGCCATTGTGCCGCACGACAAGGGCCATTCGCGGCTTGTTTTGCGATGTCTACGGCAGTAGAAAGAGCGCTACCACCGATGACTGCTCAGCATTCACCTTCCGTCACGTCTCGCCGCCAGGTGCTGGTCCACTCTCTGAGCACTGGTTTTGCTCTCGCGGCCATGCCCGTCTCTGCCTCGGCGCTCACGACCGACAGTGACGGCCTCGTGGCGGGCGAAATCAAAATCGCCACCAGCAGCGGAGATATTCCCGGCTACCGAGCGCGTCCGCTCAAGCCTAAAGGCAAGCTACCCGTGGTCTTGGTCGTGCATGAGATCTTCGGCGTGCACGAGCACATCAAGGATGTCTGCCGACGCTTCGCCAAGGAGGGCTACTACGCGATCGCTCCGGAGCTGTTCGCGCGCCAGGGTGACGTCTCCAAGCTGACGGACTTCAAAGAGATCATGAGCAAAGTCGTGTCCAAAGTGCCGGACGCGCAAGTGCTGTCGGATTTGGATGCCGCTACCGCCTTCGCCAAGAAGGATGAGCACGCGGACGTTTCGAAGCTGTCGATCACCGGCTTTTGTTGGGGTGGGCGGATTACTTGGCTGTACGCGGCCCAGCAACCGGCGCTCCAAGCCGCGGTCGCCTGGTACGGCAAAATCACGGGTGAGAAGGACGACCTGCATCCGCGCTTTCCGGCGGACGTGGTGAGCCAATTGAAAGCCCCGGTTTTGGGCCTCTATGGCGGCAAAGATCAGGGGATCCCGGTCGAAACCGTGCAGCAACAAGCGCAAGCCTTGGCTGTCTCGTCGAACCCGGCCGCGAAGGCTTCGACCATCCACATCTATCCAGAGGCCGGCCACGCATTCTTCGCGGACTATCGCCCGAGCTACCACAAGCCGTCGGCCGACGACGCTTGGAAGCGCACGCTCGACTGGTTCAAGCGGCATCACGCGAAATAAGGTGAGAACGGAACATGAAGATCAAACGTTTGGGCCGCACCGGTCTCAAGGTCAGCGAGATTTGCCTGGGCACGATGACCTTCGGCAACCAATGTGACGAAGCCGCGTCCTTTGCGATCATGGACAAGGCCTTCGAAGCGGGCGTGTTCTTCTTCGATACTGCAGACGTGTATCCGCTCGGTGCCACGCCCGAAATGCGCGGCAGCACGGAAGTGCTGGTCGGCAAATGGCTCGCCGAGCGCAAGCTGCGCGACAAGATCGTGCTCGCCAGCAAGTGCCGCGGTCAGATGGGCGTAGGCCCGAATGAAGTCGGACTGTCACGCAAACACATCATCGCCGCCGTCGAAGCTAGCCTGCGCCGACTGAAGACGGACTACCTCGACTTGTATCAAACGCATCAGCCGGATCCCGAAACACCGATCGAAGAGACGCTGAGCACGCTCAATGATTTGGTGCACCAGGGTAAGGTCCGCTACCTCGGATCCAGCAACTATCCCGCCCATCTGTTGGGTAAGGCGCTGTGGACCAGCGACAAGCAGGGCTACGCTCGCTTCGAGAGCAACCAGCCCCGATACAACCTACTGTACCGCGAAATCGAGAACGAAATCGCGCCGCTGTGCCGGGCGGAGGAGCTCGCCCTGATCGTGTACAACCCGCTCGCAGGCGGCTTTCTGACCGGCCGCTACCAAGCCGGCCAAGAGGTCAGTGCGGGCACGCGTTTTTCCCTCAACCAAGCCGGCAAGTTCTATCAACAGCGCTACTGGCAGAGCGCCCAGTTCGAAGCCGTCGAGAGTCTGAAGCGTTTCTTCGGCGAACGAGGCCGCTCGCTGACCGAGGTCGCGTTGGCTTGGGTTTTGGCTCAGCCAGGCGTCACTTGCGCAATCTTGGGCGCGAGCCGCGCCGAACAGCTCGAGCAAAGCCTGCCGGGGATCGCCATCGCACTGACACCCGAAGAGCTCGCGTTTTGCGACCAGATTTGGTTCGACCTGCCGCGGCTCAAAGATAGAAGTGTGGCTTTGCGCTGAACATCCGTTAGCGTCGCCCTGGCCTCTCACTTAGCGGAGAGAAGCACCGCCGGGGAGCAGTAAGCGATTGCGCCTCAGCGCGCGCGCTGGCATTGCTCTGTGGGCGCGCGGGGGTCAATCGCCGCCGCCATTGGAGAAGTATCAGATGTCCGGACCTACCCCTACCCTCGGCGCGCAAGCCGCTCGTCAGCTTGCAAATACCACTAAAACACCGCCGCAATGGATCGGCACGACACCCCGCTGGCTCGTGAGTCTGTTGCCGTGGACGCCGGTCGAAGCCGGCACCTACCGCGTCAACAAGGTCAAAGAGGGCGGGGAAGACAACATCGGCATCGAGTGCAGCCCGAGCGATGGTGACGAGCTGCCCAAGGCGTTCGTCGACTACGAAGAGCGCCCGCGTGAGTACACGCTGAGCACCGTCACCACCACGCTCGAAGTGCAGACCCGCATCTCGGATCTGTACCGGAGCCCGATGGACCAGGTGCGCGAACAGCTCGCCGTGTTGGTCGACATGGTGAAGGAGCGCCAAGAGCGCGAGCTGATCAACAACCCCAACTATGGCCTCTTGAGCCACATCATCCCGTCCCAGCGCATCTCCACGCGCGTCGGGCCGCCCACCCCGGATGACTTGGACGAGCTGATCACCAAGGTCTGGAAAGAACCGGCGTTCTTCCTGGCGCATCCCAAGTCGATTGCCGCTTTCGGTCGCGAATGCACGCGCCGCGGTGTTCCGCCACCAACCACCACGCTGTTCGGTTCGCCCTTCCTCACCTGGCGTGGCCTGCCGCTGATCCCCAGCGACAAGGTGGATGTGTACCAGAACGACCAGGGCCGGTACGTGAGCAACATTTTGCTGATGCGGACGGGTGAACGGAAGCGCGGCGTGGTTGGCCTGTTTCAGCCCGGCGTTCCGGGTGAAGTGAGCCCGAGCTTGTCCGTGCGTTGGATGGGCATCAACGATCGCGGTGCGGCGTCCTACTTGGTATCGCTGTACTGCTCGGCCGCCGTGCTCGCTCACGACGCCATTGCCGTGCTGGAAAACGTAGATATCGGCAACTACCATGAGTACAAGTGATCCGCGCGGCGGAGCAGCTGCGATCGAGCCGAGCTCGAACGCAGCCTCCGCATTAGATTTCGCGGCGATGGTGGGGGAGGTCTCCCGCATCGCCAACGAGTTCTTTTCGAACGTGCCCGGCGGCTCTCCGTCGGGCGAAGTTCCGCCCGCGTCGCTGGCGACGCCCGGCGTCGGTGCGCTGACACCCGAGGCGATTGCGCCTCCGGTGTCCGGCCCGGTTCCCGGGCCCTTGCCTCCGCCCCGTGTGGGGCCAAGTGCCGCCTCGGTGGGTGGCGGGGGGCTTTCGGGCGCCGCGACGCAACCGCCCGTGCCAGGCGTGTTCCACACGCCGCCCTTGGCAGCGAGTCCGTTTCCGAAAGAGGCGGACGTGCGCCCGGCGCCCACGCTTTTTGCGGAGCTGCTGGGCACGCCCACTCCGCTCGAGCTGATGTTGAGCGCTGATTCGCGCTCGCCCAGCGCGACCCCCTACTTTTTGGAGCACGCCGGCTTGCCGAATGCTCCCGGCGGAGCTCCGCCCGCCCCGATCCCGCCTGCGCCTCTGACAGCATCTCCGCAGCTACCGTCGGCCTCCGTTCCGTCGGCACCGTCTGTCCCGTCGGCCTCCGTTCCGTCTGTCCCGTCGGCCTCCGTTCCGTCGGGCCCGTCTGTCCCGGCTTTTCAGTCGGCCTCCGTTCCGTCTGTCCCGTCGGCCTCCGTCCCGTCCGGCTTGCCTCCGCAGCCAGGGTTCGGCGCCGCACCTTCGGGCCTGCCTTACGCGTCGAGCTCGCCCCCGTCCGCCCCCGCATTTCCGTTCGGCACGGTTCCGCCAGCTCCAGACTTCGCTCGGCTAGTGAACGGGCCGAGTCCGGTCGCAGTTCCCGGCGTACAAGAAGCATCGCTGCCGGTCGCAATCCCCCAGCGCGCGGCTCCCGAAGCGCTCGCTCGTCCCGCACTCTCGGCCACGGCCGCACCGAGCGACGGCTACAGCCCGGAGCTCGTCCCCGATCTGGGCACGTCACCCGGGATCTTCGACGCCCACGCCATCAAACAAGATTTTCCGATTCTCGAAGAGCGGGTGCACGGGAACAAGCGGCTGATCTGGCTGGACAACGCAGCCACGACGCAGAAGCCGCGCGCCGTGATCGAGCGCCTCAGCTATTTCTACGAGCACGAAAACTCCAACATCCACCGCGCAGCACACACGCTCGCGGCCCGCGCGACCGACGCGTACGAGGGCGCGCGCGAGCGCGTTCGGCGCTTCCTCAACGCGTCTACTGCGAAAGAGATCGTCTTCACGCGCGGGGCGACCGAGGCCATCAACTTGGTGGCCAAGAGCTGGGGACATCGCAACATCAAGGCCGGCGACGAGATCGTGCTGACGGTGCTGGAGCATCACGCCAACATCGTGCCGTGGCAGCAATTGGCCTCGGAAAAGGGAGCCAAGATCCGCGTGGCTCCGGTCGACTCGAACGGACAAATCATTCTCGAAGAGTACGAGAAGCTGTTCAACCCGCGCACGCGCATCGCCTCCTTCACGCAGGTCTCGAACGCGCTCGGGACGATCACGCCCGCGCGAGAAATGGTCGAAATCGCGCATCGTCACGGCGCACTGGCCTTGGTGGATGGCGCGCAAACCGTCTCGCATCAGCGCGTCGACGTGCAAGCGCTCGACGCAGACTTCTACGTCTTTTCTGGCCACAAGGTGTTCGGCCCAACCGGCATCGGCGCGCTATTCGGCCGGGCGGAAGTGCTCGAGCACATGCCGCCCTGGCAGGGCGGCGGCAATATGATCGCGGATGTAACGTTCGAGAAGACCGTGTATCAGCCGCCCCCGTTCCGCTTCGAAGCGGGCACGGGTAACATCGCCGATGCCGTCGGCCTGGGCGCCGCCATCGACTACGTGATGGGCATCGGGCTCGAGAACATCTCGCGCTACGAGCACGAGCTCTTGGTCTACGCCACCGAAGGGCTGTGCGCGATCCCTGGTTTGACCATGATTGGCACTGCGCCGGACAAAGCTGGCGTTTTGTCCTTCGTTCTAGACGGCAAGCGCACCGAAGACGTGGGCGCCGCGCTGGACAAAGAGGGCATCGCCGTGCGCTCGGGCCACCATTGCGCGCAGCCGATTTTGCGCCGTTTTGGCCTGGAAGCCACGGTGCGGGCCTCGCTCGCACCCTACAACACCAAAGAAGACATCGACGATCTCGTGTCCGCGGTCACGCGCCTGCAGCATAGGTAATATCAATGATTTCAGCGGGTTGACTGGTTGTGGCCAGTCGCCGCTGGGTCCATTGAAAGAGCGGCCCGTCTTTTAGCGCTTGCGCTGTGCGCGAAGTCTCTTATAGTGGACTTCGTGATCAAGACGTTGTCGCCCGAACAGGCTCAGGAACTGATTACCAGCGGTGAAATCGACGTGGTGGACGTGCGCGAGCCGCGTGAATGGTCGCGCGGACACCTCCCCGGTGCGCGCTTGGTCTCCTTCGACCGCCTGCGCCAGAGTCCCAAGTCGACCCTGACGCGCGACAACGTGATTTTCGTGTGTGCCGCCGGCGTGCGCAGCGAAGCCGCCGCCAAGGTGGCCGAAGAGTCCGGCTTTTCCAACGTGTACAATCTCAGCGGTGGCACTCGCAATTGGGTGAGCTCGGGCTACAAGCTCGTCGTCGGTGAGTGAGCCCTTGATTGTTTGGGCCTAGCGGGCCCAGCCCTCCCGAGCCCGACGCGTAGCCCCCGTCACGCCCGCTGCACTCTGCTCTCCGGTGCGCGCGCAGCGCCGCACGCTCGCGCCGGGCGCGCGGAAGACAGTCCAGCCGTGTGCCGGATCTTTCTCTTTCTCTTTCTCTTTCTCTTTCTCTCTCTCAGGTGCGCGCGCAGCGCCGCACGCCTCGCGCCCCAGCGCGCGCCAGGCAGTCCAGCCGCATGCCGGGTCTGCTCTGATTTCTCCGGTGCGCGCGCAGCGCCGCACGCTCGCGCCCCAGCGCGCGCCAGGCAGTCCAGCCGCATGCCGGGTCTGCTCTGGTT
>Ga0247779_1000156_pt1 | contig 53745 bp, 41 predicted proteins | sample UWRJL221509R5_FD_179925 | JGI IMG/M metagenome (GOLD analysis project Ga0247779, IMG submission 179925) | Plant litter microbial communities from Arlington Agricultural Research Station in Wisconsin, United States - UWRJ-L221-509R-5 | ecosystem: Environmental > Terrestrial > Plant litter >...
CCTGGTCAATCCGAGCAACCTGGGCGGTAGCGACGGACAGATAGCCGCACTTCAGGTCTCGAACCCGCCTATGCCGGCGGCAACCGGCGTGAAAACATCGCCGACCGCATACACGACCGCGAATGGCACGTATGTCGCGTTTACGGTGGAGAGCGCGCCGGACTGCCCGAACAACGTGACTGGGCGAGCGATCATGAGCGTGAAAATCAGCGGCGGCTCGCCGCCGACGGCGAGTGTGGCTTGGTGCACGCCGGGGCCGAACCCTCCGTCGGCTCCGATCTCGACGACGACCGACGGCAAGGCGGATCCGATCGTTTGGTTCATGAACAACGGACAGCTCAAGGGCGTCGACGGAGACACCGGCGCGAGCGTGTTCGAGGGTGGCAGTGGCTCGTGCAGCGGTGTCCAGCGCTGGACCTCGCCGATCGCGGTCAAGGGCCGGATCGTCGTCGGCGCGAACGGCACGCTGTGCTCGTGGAAGTCGTCGCCGTGATGCCCTGGAGCGCGAGCTTTCGAGCAGCGGGTAGGTATCGAACGCGGTTCGAGTCAAGGACATCCGATACGGGTCGGCGTGCCCGAACAGGGTAAACCAGACCGTTTGGACCGCCCGCTCGCTGCCGTTCTCGCATGTGGCGCCTTGCGCCTGCTCGACGCGCGGGACAGGGCGCGCTGCAGCCATTACGATGCAGTGCGATGCCCGTTTCACCCAAGACCGACAAGCTGCGTGCCTCTGGCCCGAAGCGCGGCGCCTCCACGAGCAAGCGTGCGGGGCAGACCGCAGGCAGCCGCCTCGATGCCACGAAGGTTCAGGGTGATTTGCATCAAGTATTGGCCCAGCGCGTGCGCGACGCACGAGCGCGCCGCTTCATGACCCGCAAAGCACTGGCTCTGGAATCAGGAATTTCGCTCGCCTATCTCGCCCGTGTGGAACGCGGTAAGGGCAACATCTCACTCGGCCTGCTGCAGCGTCTGGCCCTGGCATTGAACCTACCCGTCGAGAGCTTCTTCGCAGCAGAGCAAGCGCCCAACGCCGACTTCACGCTGGTCGTGGAATTTTTGAAACGCCAAAGTCCGGAGCGGCTTGCGCTCATCCGACGGCAATTGTTCGATAGTCACGATCGAGCGCAGCGCGTCGCGCTCGTCGGCATTCGCGGGGTCGGAAAATCGACGATCGGCCCGGCGCTCGCGGAGCGCCTCGCGGTTCCGTTCGTCGAGCTCAACCGCGAGATCGAGAAGGAGGCGGGCCTCGCAGTGAGCGAAATCTTCACGGTTTACGGCCAGCACGGCTATCGCGTCATGGAACGCCGTTGCCTCGAACGCATCATCGTGAGCCATCCGAGAGTCGTGCTCGCTACAGCCGGCGGCATCGTCGCCGAGACGGCGACTTACGAGGTTCTGCTGAGCTCATTTTTTACGATTTGGCTCAAGGCGAGCCCCCTGGTCATGTTCGAGCGCGTGCTGGCACAGCACGACGCGCGCATCGCGAGCCCCGAGCTGCGCCACGAGGCGATCGAGAACATCGAGCGCACGCTAGAGGCGCGCCGGCACCTGTACGAGCTCGCACCAGCTGCGTTCGACACCAGCAGCAAGGGCGTCGAGCAAGTGATCGGCGGCCTGCTTTCACTGTTGCCGGGAGGTCCCAGCACGCATCCGTCGTGAAGACGTCATGTCGAGTCGTCTCGTTTCACGATCAACAAAGCGTCCAGGGCCAGCACGCCGCTCGGGTAGACGCGCAGCGGGTTGATCTCTAGCTCTTGGACAATTGGTTCTTGGCACAGCAAATTCGCCAAGCCGAGGATGCACCGAGCGACCGCATCATGGTCCAGCTTCGGGCCGCCACGCCAGCCGTTGAGTAGCGGGAAAGCGCGCAGCTCTTCCAGCATTTCGTGCGCGGAAGACAGCGAGAGCGGCGCGAGCCGAGTCGCGGTATCTCGCAGGACTTCGGCGTGGATGCCGCCGAGGCCGACCATCACGGTGGGCCCGAAGCTTCCGTCGCGTGTCGCCGACACGATGAGCTCGAGCCCGGAAGGAGCCATCTCTTCGATCAAGTAGCGACGCGGGGCTGCTCCGACGTGGATGGCGTCGAGTCGTACCAGCGCGTCGTCCAGCGCAGCGCCGTCGCGAATGTTCAAGCACACGCCACCGACCTCGGTCTTGTGCGCGATCTCCGCTGCGAGAATCTTCGCGACGACGGGCAACTGCAAGTGACGGAGCGCCTCGTGTGCGGCCCCTCGTGACGAGCAAACTACGCGCCGAGGTACGGTGATGCCGAGCGACGCGAGCAACTGCTTCGCGGAGTCCTCGTCGGGCAGCTCAGGCACGTGCAGCGCTAGCAGCTCGGCGTGGTGAGCCGGCGTTCTCGAGACGCGCGCGCGAAGGGCGGCATCGCGCGCTAGCGCGCACGCCGCCCGCGCTAGCTCTTCGGGAGACCGTGCTACGAAGAAGCCTTCGGCTGTCAGCGCTGCTGCCGTAGCTTCGACCTCTTCGCGTGGTCCCACGGTGCCGAACAAGATCGGCTTCGCTACGGCGCGCTGGACCGCCGGGAGCGACTCCGCAGGACGTAGCGCGGCGGGCTCGCTCAGCGCGTAGGTGATCACCGCGTCGATGTTGTCGTCCTCCGCTAACGCCGCCACCACCTCGGCGAAGTGAGGCCCCGGGCGACCCGTGTCGACCGGGTTCTTCTGATACGTCATCGGCGGTAGCAGCCGTGCGATGCGCTGCTCGGTGGCGCGAGTGACCGCCGGCACGGAGATGCCCTTCGACTTGAGCAGGTCCAAGATCGCGAGGCCCGCCCCCGCCTGTGCCGTGACCACGCCGATTCCTGGGTCGAGCTTTGCCGGCAAGCGGCGCAGGGAGAGCGCGGCTGCGGCCATCGCCAGCTCTTCGGTCGAATCGACCAGCACCGCGCCGGCCTGCTCGAGGGCACTCTGGCGCAGCGTATATGAGCCAATCAAATTGCCGGTATGCGAATGTGCGAACTCCCCGATGTCCGATTTTCCGACGGTGAACGCTACCACCGGCTTTTTTCGCGTCACGCGGAGCAGCGTCTCGTACAACCGGCGCCCGTCGCGGATGCCTTCGAGGTGGAGCGCAATGGCCCGAGTTTGCGGCTGATTCGCTACGAACTCGAGCACGTCCGCGGCCCCGACGTCGACCGCGTTGCCGAGCCCCACGGCGCACGAGACGCCGTATCCCAGCTTTGCGAGCAGAAAGCTCACTGTTAGGTTGATACCAGCGCTCTGCGCGACGACGGCGACGTGCCCCGCTGGCACGAGCCCCGCCGAGGGGAGAAAGCTCGCGGTGAGCGACAGCTCGGTATTCAAGAACCCGGCGGTGTTGGGTCCCAGTAGGCGAAACCCGGCCTGTCGGCACAATCGCCCGAGCTCGGCTTCCATCTCCACTCCTTCGGGACCTGATTCCGAGAAGCCGCCGCTCACGATCAGCCCGCTGCCACAGCCGGTGTCGATCGCCTCTCGCACGGCCGCGACGCAGCTTGCTGCCGGAACCGCGAACAGTACGAGATCGACGGGTCGGGGCAACGCGCGCAGGGACGGAAACGCTTGGCGACCCAAAACGGCCTCCGCTTTGGGGTTGATCGCGAAGACCTCGCCAGCGAAGCTTTTGAGCGCGGACATCGCCTGGTAACCGGCTTTCGCCGGCGAGGCAGAAGCACCGACGACAGCCAGCGAGGTCGGGGCAAATAGACGTTCCAAATTCGTTCGGGGTGACGTCATGGTAGGAGCCGGCCTAGCGAGCCCCCTTGTAGAAGCTGCCGCGCTCCGCTGCCAAGCGCTCGATCAGCGCCGCGGGCGTCCAGCATTGCTCGCCGGTTTGCTCGCGAAACCGCAGCATCTGCTCGCGAGCTTCAGCGAGTCCGAGCTGATCGGCGACGAACAGTGGCCCACCGCGGTAGAGCGGGAAGCCGCAGCCGTGCACCATGATCATGTCGATGTCGAGCGCACGCGCCGCGAGCCCCTCGTCGAGTAGGCGTGCCGCCTCGTTGACCACGCCGTACAGGCAACGTGCCGTGATCTCTTCTAGCGAAATGCTGCGCCTGACCAGCCCTCGACGGGCGGAATGGCGCTCGACGAGCTTCGCCAGCGCCGGATCGGGCGTCACGCCCGCGCTCCGTTCGAGCTCGAGGGTGAACGGTCCGGCAGGGTAGCCGAATTCAGTCATGGCGCGGTCGACGTCTTCGGGCAGCGCACCGTCCTCGACCAGAGATAGCGTCTCCTCGCGGCGCCTCACCATCAATCGACGCGCGACGTGCCCGCGCACTGGCACAGCAACTCTGCCCAGGCTTCGCCCCAGCTTCATCACGGTCGCGAAAGACTCGGGCGAAGTGCGCGGGCCGCGTACACACTCGAGCAGCCGGGACGGCTCGAACGGGCCCGCGAAGTGCAGCGCGACGAGCTCCGCTGGCCGGCTCGTCGCTTCCGCCAGGGAGTCGAGGTTCCAAAGCACCGTGCTGCTCGCGAGGATGGCAGTGGACTTCGCGATGCCGTCGAGCCGGGCCAGCGCGGCTTGTTTGGCGCCGAGCTCGTCCGGAACGCATTCGATCAGCAGGTCGGCGTCGCGCGCGTCGTCGTACGACAGCGTCGGGCGGATCCGCTCGAGTCGCGCATCGCACTCGGGTTGACTGATGCGGCCGTGACTCACGGAGTCAGCGTAGCTCTCCCGAAGCTGGGACAGCAGCCGCTCGAGCAGGTCTTGCGAGTCTGCGAGCAGCGTCACGGCCATGCCGGCGTCGGCGAAGCTCGCGGCCACGCTCGTGGCGCCCACGGAAGTCCCCACGACAGCGATCGACTTCACGCTTCGGCTTGGCGTATCGTCCGGTATTCCGGGAACCTTCGCGACCTCACGCTCGCCGAAGAAGACGTGGCGCTGCGCCTTCGACTCAGGCGACGCCATCAGCTGCTTGAACAGCTCCCGCTCGAGCTCGAGCCCGCGGGCGAAGGGCAGCTCGACCGCGCCCCGGATCGCCTCGATGCAGCGAAATGGCGCGAGGAACCCGCGAAAACGCTGGGTGATGCCCCGCTCGTAGGCGGTAAAAGCGTCCGAGTCGCCGACAGTCGCCGTGAGCTCGCTCACGCGTCGTCGAGGGCGGCCCTGGGCAAGCACGCTGCTGGCGAACTCGACCGCAGAGTCTTTTACTCGGTCCCCGATGACGCCATCTATCAGGCCCAGCTGCTGCGCCTGCGCGGCCGAGATTGGTGTGCCTGAGAGGATCATATCGAGCGCGGGTTTTACGCCGATCAGACGCGGCAGCCGCTGCGTGCCGCCAGCGCCGGGCAGGATGCCGAGCGTCACCTCTGGAAGCCCTAGCTTCGCGCTCTGGGTGGCGACGCGGAAGTGACACGCCAGCGCCAACTCGAGCCCGCCGCCGAGCGCCGTCCCGTGAATCGCCGCGATCGTCGCCTTGGGCGCGCCGTCGAGGAATTCGACCAGCTCGGGCAGGTCGGGATCCAGGGGCGGTTTGCCGAATTCTCGGATATCCGCCCCAGCGATGAACGTACGGCCTTCACAGGCGATGACGATCGCCTCGACGTCGGCAGCGGCGAAGAGCTCCTTCAAGGTCGCGATCAGCGCGACGCGCACGGCGTGCGACAGCGCGTTGACGGGCGGATTGTTCAAGGCGACGAGTGCGACGCCTCCGTGTCGCGTGACGGTGACTAAATCGGACATGGCTGTGCTCAACGCGGGGCCAGCCGCAGCGCGCCGTCCAAGCGCAACGACTCGCCGTTCAACATCTCGTTTTCGACGATGTGCTGCGCGAGCGCCGCGTACTCATCGGGCCGGCCGAGCCGCGACGGGAATGGGACGCTCTTGCCGAGCGACTCCTGAACCTCGGCTGGCAGCCCGGCTAGCATCGGCGTCTGGAAGATACCCGGGGCGATCGTGCACACCCGGATCCCGAAGCTTGCGAGCTCGCGCGCGATGGGCAACGTCATTGCCACGACGCCACCTTTGGACGCGGCGTAAGCGGCTTGACCGATTTGACCGTCCCACACGGCGACCGACGCCGTGTTGACGATCACTCCGCGCTCGCCCGCGCCGTTCGGATCGTTACTGGCCATCGAAGCCGCCGCCAAGCGGATCATGTTGAAAGCGCCGATCAGATTGATCTGGATCACCTGAGCAAAGGACTCCAGCCGGTGGGGCCCCTTCTTGCCGTTGACACGCTCCGCCGGCCCGATCCCCGCGCAGTTCACCAGGCCGTGCACAGCGCCGAAGCGCTCGCGAGCGCTCTCGATGGCGGCCTGGGCGTCGCCTTCACTGGTGACATCGGTCTTGCAGAATAGGCAGCCGGAGCCGAGCTCGTCGGCAAGCCGCAGCCCGAGCTCGACATTGAGATCCGCGATCACGGCGCGAGCACCGGCCGCGTGAAAGCGGCGGACGGTGGCGGCGCCGAGACCCGAGCTGCCGCCGGTAACGATGAAGGTCGATCCGTTTAATTGCATGTGTTGCTCTCGATGGGTTGAACGTTGATTACGGGGCGTGCTGGAGCAGGATGCCGATGCCTTGTCCGCCGCCAGCGCAGGCAGAGGCGATCGCAAACTCACCCTTGGCCAGCTGGAGCTGGCGGGCGGCAGCGACCGTCAGCCTCACTCCGGACGCAGCGAGCGGGTGGCCGATGGCGATCGCGCCTCCGTGTACGTTGACTCGGGCACGGTCCAGACCGAGCTCCTTCTCCACGGCCAGGTACTGCGCGCCAAACGCCTCGTTGATTTCGAAGCGAGCGATGGCATCTTGGCTGAGCCCGACTTTTCTCAGCAGCGCTCGAATCGCCGGGGCCGGGCCGATGCCCATGACTTCCGGCGGAACGCCGACCACCGCGCCCGCCACCACCCGCGCGAGCGGCTTCAAGCCATGAGCACGCACGTACTCGCCAGAGGCGACCAAGGCGGCCGCCGCTCCGTCGACGATGGCCGAGCTGTTGCCGCCGGTCTGCACGCCGTCTTTGCCGAAGGCCGGACGTAGCTTCTGCAGGACCTCGAGGGAGCTTGGTCGGACGTGCTCGTCGCGATCGAAGAGCTCGACTTTGCGCGGCAGGGTGATGCCGCGCGGCTGATAGCCTTCGAGCGGCCACTGCTGCGTCGTCACTGGCGCTATTTCGTCCCGATAGTGCCCGTCCTCCCAAGCCCTCGTCGCGCGCTCGAAGCTTTGCGCCGCGAAGCGATCCACCTCTTCGCGCCGAATATCGTAGCGGCGAGCGAGGTTCTCGGCGGTCTCGCCCATGCGGGTGTTCGAAGCCGTATCCAGCGTCGCTTCCCACAGAAAGTCCTTGAACTCGACCTGCCCCATCTTGAAGCCGCTACGGTGCGTGTAGGCGGCTATCGGGTTGCGAGACATGGACTCGCTGCCGACGCACAGCGCGAGCTGGGCTCGGCCGAGCGCGATTTGATCAGCGGCGGTCAAGATCGTCTCGAAGCCCGTGCCGCACAAGCGATGCACCAGCAGCGCCGGCACGCCCAGCGGAGCTCCTGCGTACAGCCCGAGGTGTCGCGGCAAGTAGAAGGCATCGAAGCTCGACTGCGCAACGTTCCCCGCGATCACCGCGCCGACGTCCGCGGCCGGGACGTTCAAGCGCTGAAACAGCGCTCGCGCCGCGTGGATGCCGAGGTCGGTCGGCGATACACCGCTGAGCACCCCCATGTAGTCTGCGAAAGGAGTGCGCAAGCCGCCGAGCAACCAAACGTCATCGTAGCGACCGATCAGCGCGTGGCGTTCCGATGATTCATACATGTGTACCTCCATGGGTGCTGCTAGCCAGCGCCCGTCCTTTTCATCGTGTGTGGCCGGAAGCCGGCGCGGCTGCTTCTGATGCGGTGATCACGCTGGGGTCGGCCGGCTGTCGATACAGCGTCTCGACCAGCTCCGCTCTGCGAGTGAGCACGGCGCGTTGGTTGATATAACCCTTGTCAGTTATCTCTCCAGCATCGATCGATGCTGGCTCAGAAAGCAGTAGCGCCCGGCGAGCGCAGGTCGAAGAGCCAGTCTGTTCGCGGCCCATCTGCGCGAGGCCCAGGGCCACGTGAGCGCGCACGGCCGGCTGCTGCAGCAAGCGCTGCGGCGCATCGCTAGCGAGCCCGCTGCACAGGCTGCGACAGGCCGCGAGGTTCGGGAAGATCAACAGTCCGATCTCGTCGCGGTCGTGCCCGGTTACGACGACGTCCTGCGCGACGGGCGAGAGCGCCGCGATGGCCTCGAGACGAAGCGCGCCGACGTTGACCCAGGTCGCGGTGCTGAGCTTGAAATCCTCGCCGATGCGACCGTCGAACAACAGCCCGCGCTCGGGATGCTCCGGATCGACGAAGCGCACCGCGTCTCCGGTCTTGACGAAGCCCTCCTCGTCGAAGCAGCTGCGCGATAGATCCGCTTGCCCAAAGTAGCCAGGGGTGACGTTCGGTCCGCGCACGCGCACCTCGGTCTTGTCCCCGCACGGCACCAGCTTGAGCTCGCTTCCGGGCAGCGGTAAGCCGATGACTCCGGCGCGCTCAGGTTGGAAATGACCGATGGTGGCGGTCGGCGCCGTCTCGGTCAAACCCCAGGACGAGACCATGGGTAGATCGCGGCCTAGCGATTGCCGGGCGAGGCTGCGCAGCGCGTCCCACAGGTGTTGGGGTAGCGCGGCGCCGGCATAGAACATGAGCTCGAGCCGGCTGAAGAAGCGCTCGCACAGCGCCGGCTCGACCCGCAGGGCCGACACCAGCATGTCGTACGCTCTCGGCACGTTCAAGGACAGCGTCGGCGCGACCTCGCGCAAGTTGGCGAGCGTCGTCTCGAACTGGCCGGGCAGGGGACGGCCGCGATCGATGTACAACGTGCCCCCATTGCGGAGGACCATGTTGAAGTTGTGGTTGCCGCCGTAGGTGTGATGCCAGGGTAACCAGTCGAGCAGCACCGGTGGGTGGTCGAGCAGGTGCCAGATCTGCGCGATCGCTTGCTGATTCGAGCACAGCATGCGATGCGTGTTGATCACGCCCTTCGGCTCGCTGGTGGAGCCCGAGGTGAACATCACTTTGGCGACGGTGTCCGGCTGGATTGCGGCAAAAGCGCGCTCGACGGCGCTGTCATTCTGCACGGTCTTCAATGCTTCGAACGTCTCGGTTCCGTTGCCCGAGGTTCGGTCACCGCTCACGACGAGTGCGCGGTGCAAGTCAGCCACCGCCGCCAGCGCGGGCGTGAAGAGCGCGCTTTCGCTCACGTACAACAGGCCCGGGCGGAGCGTACGGATGATGCTCTTCAACTTGCCGAAGTCTTTCGACACCAGCGAGTAAGCCGGCGAAATGGGCGCAACCGGCACGCCCACGTGCAGGCAGGCCAACGTGAGCACTGCGTGCTCCACGCTGTTGTCCGACAAGATCGCGACGGGGCCCTGCGAGGGCAGCTCTCGCTCGAGCAGCCAGGCTCCCACGCGCCGCACCTGGTCGAGCATTTCGCCGTAGCTGAGGCCACGCCAGCCCGCTTCTCGGCGCTCCAACAGGAACGCGCGCTCCGGCGCCCGGCGCGCCCAGACTTCGAGGAACTCGCCGCTGCAGCGTTCGTACGCGTCGAGCGCGTGGCGAGAGCTCAGCAACGTATCGTGCTCACGTCGCAGCACTCTGACCGCGGGCGCCGCGAATACGTCTACGGTGGCAGCTCCAACTGGGTTCACGACGTGGGTTCGATTCTCATGCGCTTGCGGACGACATCTGTCGCATCCACCCGACTCCCGCGCTGCAGCCGCCCAGTGCCTCTGCCTGGCGCGCGTTGATCCGGGGCACGCCCAACGTCTACTATAGTAGTACTTGGCTGTCCAGCGCGGGGTGCGCTTCGCGACTCAGCGAAACTTTTCAGTTTCGGCGTCTTTTGCCCCGTGGACGCGCCTATCTGCGCTGATTTTGGGGGAGTCGACGGCGCCCCGATTGCGTGAACATTACTATAGGGTCTCTGGGTGGAGTGTACTATAGTACCACTTTGCCGATGGTGGGTGGCGATGGCGAACCGCCGCCGCTCCGTTGGCACGACGGCGGTCCGACCGTGTGCGTGGGGTTCTTGCGCTCGAGGAGATGAAGAAGATGAGTCGACGCTCCATTTCGGTTTGGCATCAGCGAATCCTGGGGGCCGGCGTGCTGCTCGCCGTTTGGCCGTGCGCCAACGTCGCGCACGCTCAGGCAGCACCCCCGGAGCCCACCGCCGCACCACAGGAGTCTCCGGAGCCCACGGCGGCGCCGGAGCCCAGCGCCGCGCATCCAGAGCCCAGCGCCGCTGGCTCGGCACCGGCGTCGGAGGCTCCTGTCCCGTCGGCACCTGCAGGACCGCCGCCGCCTGCAGGACCACCCCCATCGGCAATTCCGGACGGTGAGGCGCCGACCAAGCCCATCGCCCCAGCGTTCGCGCCAGCGATCCCAAACATCGATTTCGGCGGGCGCCTGCAAACTGCCATCAAGTTGCAGAATCCGAATGATCCCACGAAGATGAACGACATCAGCCAAGTGTTGTCGGCTGACCTCCTGACCTCCGGTCAGATCCATCGTTACCTCAAGTGGCAAGTGAGTGCGACGTTCAGCTACGCAGGGACGCCCGGGCAACCGAGCGCCGTCACCTTTGCACCGCTCGACGTCATCGCGCGCATCGAGCTACGCCCTGAGTTCAACATCTACATGGGTCGCATGCTGGTGGTCGCGGATCGCTTCGCACCGAGCGGCCCCTGGGGCATCGATGAGTTCTTCTTTCCTGGGTTTTTCCCGGGGATCGCCCCGCCCGCGATGCCGAAGGCGGGCGCCGTCGGGCGCGATGTCGGCACGACTATCTGGGGCGCGCCCCTGAAGGGTCTCATCAAATACTACTTGGGCGCCTTCAACCTCTACGACCCCCTGCTCAACCCACTATTGACTGGACGCGTGCAGGTCAGCTTGCTGAACGGTGAACCAAATTTCTATCACCGCGCGACCTATTTCGGCACGAAGGATCTGCTCTCCGTCGGCTTCGGTGGGCAATACCAGAAGGACGGCTCGGTCCAAAACGTGCCGGCCACGATGCCGCCGACGGTTCCGCGCACGGACGATTACAGCAGCCTTACGGCCGACCTCACCTTCGAGAAAAACATCGGCGATGCCGGCACCCTTTCGGTGATTGGCGCTTACTACAAGTACAACGGTGACTTTAACCGTTGGAAAGATTTGTGGCTGGGGTCGGTTGGCTACATGCTGCCGAAGCCAATCGGGATCGGTAAGGTGCGCGCGACAGTCCGCTACCAACGGGGGCTCGACACCACGCCTGATGCAAGCGCCTCCACTCTGCTCGACGCCCAGCTCAGCTACAACGTGGCCGCGTGGTACGCTCGCTTCCAGGTCGGCTATCGCCACGGCGACTCTTATCTCGCGCCCACTGCAACGGGCCCAGCGCGAGTGCAGGGCAACAACATCGCTTATTTCGGCATCACTCTGGCCGATCCGTGAGAGCGCTACCGCTCGCGCCGGGTACAGCAAACCAAGGCGTGGCGGATCGTCAGCAGCGAATACAGACAGACTCGAAGAATTTGGAGATGCCGATGAAATCCACTCGCCGAGCGCTTGCCAGCCTTGCGGTCCTGTTCGTGCTGGCTAATTGTCAAAAGAAACCCGCTCAGGACACTGAAAAGCCGGCACTGAGTGCGACGATCGCCGCCGCCACCCCGGCCAAGTCCGACACTATCAAGATCGGCCTGATCGCCTCACTGACCGGGAAGTTCTCGGCGCTGGGCAGCGAAGACAAAAAGGCGGTCGAGTTGGCGGTGGAACAGCTCAACGCCTCGGGCGGGCTGCTCGGCAAGAAGGTCGAGCTCATCAGCCGTGACGATCAGACGCTGCCCGACAAATCGGTGTTGGCGTTCAACGAGCTGAAGGCACAAGACGTGGTCGCGGTCATCGGTTCGGTGTTCTCGAACTCCGCACTGGCGACGCTGCCCTTGGCGCAAGCCGAAGGCGTACCCTACTTGTCGCTCACGCCGGCCGAAGAACAGGTCTTACCCATCAAGCCATACGTGTTCGTCATCCCGGCCTTGGCGAACGCGTATGCCGAGCGGTACCTCGAGTACATGCAGGCGCGCAAGATCAGCAAGATCGCGGTCGCGCACGATACGAAGGGCGCCTACGCAATCTCCGGCTACAAGTCGATGAAAGCCCTCGCCGGAAAGTACGGCGTTCAGATCGTTCGCGACGAAGAGTTCGAGACCGCCACCAATGATTTTAGCCCGCTCTTCACGCACCTCAAAGGCGCGAACGCGCAGGCTTTCGTGTTTTGGGGTACCGGGCCGACCGGCGTGACCGTGACCAAGCAGTACGCCGCCGCAGGCCTCAAAGTGCCGCTGTTCATGACACCCGCGCAGGCCAGCAAGCTCTGGATCGACCCCGTCGGCGCAGCCGGCGAAGGGGTGACCGTGCTGAGCGCGATTGGCGTGGTCGGTGACTACCTGCCGGACGGCCCGCAGAAGCAGATCATCCAGCAGATGGCCGTGCCGTATCAACAGAAGCATGGCTATCCGCCGCCGCAATTCGCGCAAGACGGCTACAGCGCGTGTCTGTTGCTATTCGAGGCCATCAAGAAGGCGGCCAGCGTGGAGCGACCGAAGATCCAACAGGCGCTCGAGAACTCGAGCCTCGTGACGCCGAACGGCAAATTCAAATACTCGCCGAGTGACCACTCGGGGCTGACTCGCGACTATATTTCGGTCAACGTCGTGGCGAACGGGAAGTTCGTGCCGACCGAGTGGGCCAAGGATAAGCTGAAAAGGATGCTCACTGAGCCGCAGTGACCAGCGCGATGCTTCAGGTCGCGGGGCTCAGCCGGCAATTCGGCGGCGTCTACGCGGTGCAGGACGTGAACCTCGAGGTCGCGCAGGGAGAGCTTCGCGGAGTGATCGGGCCCAACGGAGCCGGCAAATCGACGCTGTTTCATCTGATTGCGGGCCACCTCAGGCCGAGCGCGGGGCGAGTCGCCCTGGCGGGTGAGGCGATTGATCGTCTGCGCCCCGATCAGCGCGCCAACCGCGGCATCGCGATCGTCTACCAGGGCGATCGCATCTTTCGGCGCATGAGCGTGCGAGAGAACGTGATGGTTGGCGCGCACCGCAACGCCAAGCACGGTTTCTTGGAAGCCGCCTTGCGCTTGCCTCGCTGCCGGCGGGAAAATCGTGAGATGCAGGCGCAAGCCGACGCGGCGCTCGAGCGCGTCGGTTTGGAGAAGCTCGCGGACCAGCCGGCGGAATCGTTGCCGCTCGGCCAGCAGCGGACGATGCAGTTGGCGCGCGCGTTGGTGGCCAAGCCCACGTTGCTGCTATTGGATGAGCCGGCCGCCGGTCTGCGCGCGCCCGAACGCGTGCAGTTGGCGCGCTTGATCCGTGAAGCGTGCTCTCAGGGCCTGACCGTGCTGCTCGTGGAGCACGACGTCGCGCTGGTCACGAGCTTGTCCGACAGCATTACGGTCCTCGATCTAGGTCGAGTGATCGCCGAGGGTAAGCCAGACGCGGTTCGTCGCAATCCGAAGGTGCTTGCGGCTTATCTCGGGGAAGCGCAAGGACAATGATCCAGGTCGACGACCTTTGCGTGCGCTACGGTGCTGCGACCGCCCTGGAAGGGGTATCGCTGAGCGTCGCTCGAGGAGAGAAGGTGGCGCTGATTGGCGCCAACGGCGCGGGCAAATCGACGTTGCTCAACGCGCTTTCGGGCATGGTCCCCAAGGCTTCCGGTTCGATCCGCGTCGAGGGCCGGCTCGCGCACGTGCCGGAAGGGCGGCAGTTGTTTCCCGACCTGACGGTCGAGGACAACCTGAGTCTCGGGGCTTACCGAGGGGGCGAGCACAACCCGGCCTGGATCTACGAGCTGTTGCCGGAGCTCGGACGGCTGCGGCGGCAGCGCGCGGGCAGCCTGTCGGGTGGCCAGCAGCAAATGGTAGCGATTGGTCGCGGCCTAATGGCTCGGCCCGACGTGATCGCCATCGACGAGATGTCGCTCGGGCTCGCTCCCATCATCGTTCAGCAGCTCGCCAGCAGGCTCTCGGAGCTAAACGCACAGAGCGGGCTCACGCTGCTGCTCGTGGAGCAAAGCGCGCGTGTGGCGCTCGCGCTCTGCGAACGAGCGTACGTGCTCGAGACTGGCCGGATCGTCGCGCAGGGCACGTCGGCGGAGCTCAGGGACTCGCCGTTCGTCGAGGCTGCCTACCTCGGCAGCCCAGTGGGAGCAGCGTCGTGAGCGCGTTTCTGTCCTATTTGATCCACGGAATTTCGCTCGGCTGCGGCTTTGCGCTGATCGCGAGCGGCATCATCATCATCTATCGCGTCACGCGCGTCGTGAATTTGGCGCAAGGCATGTTCGCCGTCGTTGCCGGCTTCAGTGCCGCGAGCGTACTCGACGCACGGGTGCCGCACCCGCTCGCCGAGCTGCTGGCGATCGCCGCTGCGGCGGTCGTCGGCACCTTGACTGGGTTCGTGGCGATCGGGAAGCGCGGGACCAGCCCTCAGGCCTCGTTGATCGCGACGCTCGGCGTGGGCGTCCTCGGCTACGCGGTCGAGGTACTGATTTGGGGCGATCAGCCCCGTTCTTTCACCGGCCTTTTGGGCTCGTATGAGCTGCTCGGCGTCGACATCGCGAAGCAGTATCTGCTGATCGTGCCCGTGACGTTGTTCGTGTTCGCAGGACTCGAGCTGTTCTTCGAGCGCACTTACGCGGGCAAGGCGATGAGCGCTTGCGCTTCGAATCCGTACGCAGCCGCGCTCCAGGGTATCGGGGTTTTGCGCATGGGCCTGTACGCCTTCGGCCTCGGTGGCGCGCTCGGTGGAGTGGCCGGGGTGCTGCTCACGCCACTTCAACCCGTTTCGTACGATAGTGACGTGTCGCTGTTCGTGAACGGGTTCGCCACGGCGATCCTGGCCGGGCTGAAGCGACCCGTGCTAGCGCTGGCGGGCGGCCTGGTGCTCGGGGTGGCGGAGTCGATGGTCGCGGGCTACGCCAAGGCCTCTTATCAGAGCTCGCTCGCGCTGCTGCTCACGCTCGCCATTCTGATCGCGCAGGCAGTTCGCCGCGAGGCGCTGCACACGGTGGAGGAATGATGCGCCTCGACCCTCGCACGCTGGGCATCGCCGCGCTTGCCATCGCGGGCTTCGCCGCGGCGGCGCTGCTCGACGAGAGCTTGCTCTCCGTCTACGTCCTGTTGGCCCTGACGGCGAGCGTCACGATCGGGGTCTCGCTGCTCATGGGTCATGCGGGGCAGGTATCGCTCGGACACGGGGCCTTCTACGCTTGCGGCGCCTACGCCGCCGGTATCTTGGCGACTCACGGCGCCCCGACCTGGCTCGGGCTGTTGCTCGCGCCCGTGGCCGCCGCCGCCGTCGCTACAGTCGTGGGTGTTCCGCTGCTCCTCTTGCGCGGTCACCATTTGGCTTTCGCGACCCTGGCATTCCACTTGATCTCGTTGTCGCTGATCAGTGAGCTTTCGGTTACGGGCGGCGACGTCGGTTTACAAGGCATTCCGCGGCTCAGCATCGCTGGCCTAACGCTGACTTCGGTGCGCAGTTACGCATACCTCAGCTGCGCTGCGCTGCTGCTGATCGTGCTGGTCGCGCGAAACATTCTCGGCTCACGCCCCGGCCGCGCGCTCCGCGCCTTGTCGTCGAGCGAAGTGGCCGCGGCCTCTTCCGGGGTGGCGGTCGGACACTACAAGCTCGCGGTGTTCGCGCTGTCCGCGGGCTTCGCCGGCCTTGCCGGAGGTATCTATGCGTTCTACATGGGTTACCTCGCTCCCGGTTCGTTCCCAGTCATGCTCTCGATCGAGTACATCGTCATGGCGACCGTCGGCGGGCTCGGCAAAGTCTCGGGAGCCCTGACCGGCAGCACCCTCGTGTTCCTCTTCGCTCACGGCCTGAGCCGAGTCGGCACGCTGAGCGGCATGCCCAGCACCGCACCCATCATCCTTTCGTACGCCGTGTACGCCGTCTTGCTGGTCAGCGCGGTGCTGTTTCTTCCCGGCGGTGTGGTGGGTGGCATTGCCGCGCTCGGAGCGCGGACGCGGGCGGGCAAAAGCCTCGCTCTGACCGAGCCCAAGGGGCGTACGCCGTCGGGAGAGAAGCCACCCGAGCCGGCCACCAGCGAGCCAGTGGCTTCGAAGCACGGGAGTTTTTCGTGAGCTCGAGCATCCGCGTACTCTCCGATCCGCCGCACAGCGCGCCGGCTCGACCGGGTGAGACCATCCTCGAGAGCCTGCTGCAGGCAGGCGTTGCTTTTCCCCACAACTGCCAGTCTGGCAACTGTGGGGCATGCAAGTGCGAGCTCGTAGAGGGCGATATCCTCGAGCTACCCTCCTCGGAATACGCGTTGAGCGCCGAGGAGCGCTCACGCAATCTGATCCTCGCTTGTCGCACCCAGGTTTGGGGCGACTGCAGCGTGCGCCCGCTGGAAGCCGACGAGATGGTGCTGCACCCATCGCGCGTCATGCGTTGCCGTGTCATCGACATCAAGGAGCTGACACACGACATCCGCGGCCTCATGCTCGCGATCGAGAGCGGTGGCCCGTACGGGTTTTCTCCGGGACAACACGCGCACCTCAAGTTCGGTCCGGGTATCCCGGAGCGGAGCTATTCGATGGCGAGCCTGCCCGACCAGCCAACGCTGGAGTTTCACGTGCGACAGGTACCTCGCGGGCAAGCGAGCGGCTACGCGTTCACGAACCTGCGAGTGGGCGCCGAGGTCACCGTCTCCGGACCCCTCGGCAACGCTTATCTGCGCGAAAATCACCGGGGGCCGCTGCTCGCGCTCGCGGGTGGCAGCGGCCTTGCGCCGATCAAGTGCATCGTCGAAGCCGCGCTGCGCGCTGACCCGGCTCGGCCGATTCAGTGCTACGTCGGGGTTCGCGACGAGCGAGACGTCTACCTGGAGACGCATCTTCGGGAGCTCGCGCAGCGACACCCGAACTTTCGCGTCGAGATTGTGCTCTCGCAGCCCAGCGCCCCCACGTCTCGGCGGACCGGTACGGTCAGTGAAGCCGTGAGCTTGGACTTCGTCGGGCTCGACGGCTTCAAGGCTTATGTCGCCGGTCCGCCGGCGATGGTCGAGAGCGCGCAGCGCGAGCTCGTGAGTAAGGGCTTGGCGACGCGCGATATCCACGCGGACGCCTTTTACAGTCAGGCAGAGGATGCCTTCAATCTCCGTTAATCAGGAGTTACCGTGATGGAACGAGATGCACAATACGGATCACTGCACGGCCGCGTCGCGCTGATCACGGGCGGTGCACGTGGGATTGGGCTTTCGATCAGCCGTCGCCTGCACGCGTGCGGCGCGCACGTGCTGATCGCCGACAGCGGCGTCTCGATTGCTGGAGAGACCCCGGATCCGGCGGTCGCCGAGGCAGCGGCGCGAGAGCTCGGAGAGCGCGCGTCATCGTTCAGCGCGGATCTGTCGAACCCGGAAAACGCCGCCAAGGCGGTGTCCGAGGCAGTGAGCCGCTTCGGCGCCATCGACCTCGTGGTGAACAACGCCGCGATCTTGCGCGACAGCCTGGTGTTCAAGGGAAACCCAGCCAATTGGGACAGCGTGCTGCGCACGAATTTGAGCGCCGCCTTTTACGTTCTGGCCGCGGCGACGCCACATTTGCGCCAGCAAATCAAGGCCGGACGCTCCGAGGGGCGAATCGTCAACATCACGTCGTCTACCGGGATTTACGGCAACTTCGGTCAGTCCGCCTACGCCAGCGCGAAAGCCGGGCTGCTTGGGCTGTCGCGTGTCGTGGCGATGGACATGGCGCGCTCGGGCGTCACGTGTAATGCCGTCGCGCCGTTCGCGGCCACGCGTGTCACCGAGGCGATCCATCCGGCGAACACCGAGCAGGCACAATACAAGGAGCGCGCGCTCACGGTCTCTGCGAGCTTCGTGGCAGAGTTCGTCGCGTACCTGTGCAGTGAAGACGCACGCGAGATCAGCGGGCAACTGTTCGGGGTGCGCGGGCGCGAGGTGTTCCTGTTCTCTCAGCCGCGACCGATCGAGCAGTTCGTGGTTCCGAAAGACGACCAGGGCGCGGCCTTGCCCGCGCTCGTCAATCAGTTCTTCGCTTCCAAGCTCACCAAGCTCGAGACCGATTTGGAAGCCTTCAACACCGAACCCGTCATTTGACACGCGAGGAGGCCTAAGATGGCAAATCCGTACCATGAAGTGAAGACCGTAGCGGATCTGGCGAGCGAGCCCGCGGAGTACCGCGAGGCGATCACCAAGATCGTCGCGAGTCACACCGTCAACGAGCTCTACGGAGCTCAGGTTTTCGACGAGCCCGCGATTGCGCTCGCTCCGACACCCTACGCCAAGTGGCTGAGCTGCCGGATCGCGATGGAGGAATATCATCATCATGTTCGCTTCAAGGGCCTCGCCGATGAGCTCGGCATGCCGCCCGAAGCGACCGATCCGAACGTGAAACGCCCGCTCAGCATCTTCGGTTTCCCGATGAAGACGTGGGCCGAGTTCTGCGTGATCAAGATGCTTGCCGATCTCGCGGAGATTCTGCAGGTCGAAGACCTCTTGCACTGCAGCTTCGTGCCTCTGCGCAACATCGGGCGCATCACCATGCCGGAAGAGAAGTTCCACGCTCAATTTGGCAAAGACTTCTGCACCGAGCTGTGCAAAACCGAGGCGGGGCGGCGCGAGGTGCAGTCGGCGATCGAGAGCTACGCGCCCTATTTGCCCAAGTTCTTCGGCGCCGCGGTCTCGAAGAACAACGAGCTCTATCGCAGGTATGGGTTGAAGGAGCGCTCGAACGAGCAGATGCGCGAGGACTTCCTGGCCCGCGCGCGTTCGCTCGTCGACTCGCTCGGGCTAAAGCTGCCGGATTTGGAGACGGCACCGGCGTGAGCGCGGGGGCATCCAAGTGAGCTCTTCGCCGCCGCCGCTCACAGCGGAGCGCGAGGAATTCTATCGGCGCATCGATCGAGAAAATCTGACGCCGCTCTGGGAATCGCTCGCGCAGCTCGTCCCGCCAGAACCCAACTCTCCCTGTGTCCCCGCGCTCTGGCGCTACCAGACCGTCCGGCCACACTTGCTGGAGGCGGGTCGCTTGATCACCGCGCAGCAGGCGGAGCGCCGTGTCCTCGTGATGGAGAATCCGGGGCTACGCGGCGCGTCGTCGATTACGCGTTCGCTGTACGCGGGGCTTCAGCTGATCTTGCCAGGCGAAATCGCGCCCAGCCACCGGCACACTCAGTCCGCGCTGCGCTTCGTGGTCGAAGGTAGCGGTGCCTACACCGCCGTGAACGGCGAGCGTACCGTGATGCACCCCGGTGACTTCATCATCACGCCGTCGTGGACCTTTCACGATCACGGGAACCCCGCCGACGCACCGGTGGTTTGGCTGGACGGGCTCGACATTCCGATGGTCGCGTTCTTCGACGCAGGCTTTGCGGAGCGCTACAGCGAAGCGAGTCAGCCGCTGACACGGCCCGACGGCGACGCCCTGCTGCGCTACGGAAATAACCTGCTGCCGCTCGAGCTCGAAGCCGAAAGCGGCGCGACTCCCTTGCTTGCATACCCCTACGCGCAAAGCCGCGCGGTGCTCGAAGGGCTCCGCTCACACACACAGCTCCACCCCTGTCACGGTCTCAAGCTGCAATACAGTAACCCCGTCACCGGTGGTTACCCGATGCCGACGATCGCAGCCTACCTGCAGCTGCTCCCGCGGGGCTTCCACGGCAAGGGTTATCGTTCGACCGACGGTACCGTCTACTCGGTCGTGGAGGGGCGTGGCCGAAGTCAGGTCGGTGACCAGTCGTTCGACTGGGGACCGAAGGACGTGTTCGTGGTCCCTTCTTGGTGCAAGCTCGCGCATGAGGCCTCGGAAGACGCCGTGCTGTTCAGCTTTTCGGACCGGCCCGTGCAGAAAGCGCTCGGGATTTGGCGCGAGGAAGCGTTGCCGTGAGCGACTGGTTCTTCATGTTGGGTGAGCCGCTCGCGGACAGTGAACGAGAGCAGGTGCGCGGTTATTTGAATGGCCTGGGCCTCAGGGGCCAGACTCCGGTCCAAAGTATTCCGGACTTTGCCGAGGCTGCCCGCATCATTTCCCATCCAGACTGGGATAGGCGCTGGTGGGATGCCGAGCAGCGAGAGCGAGAGCGGCTTTGCGCCGTGGTGGCGCGCGGTCGCGAACGCGGTCAGCTGTTGCAGGCGCTGTCGCAAAGCACGGAACAAGCAATCGCTCTGCCGCACGGCGCGGCCGCGGTGCAAGCGGCTCGGATGGGCTGCAGCGATCCGGGGCTGATCCGCGCTGCAGCCGGCGCGCTCGGCGAGGCCCTGTACCTCGCCAAGCTCGCCGAGCTCGCGTCTGAAGCGTCATCGCACCCCTTCTTGCTGAAGCTGGCGCTGTTCGCGGGTGGTCACTGGCCGCTGGGCGTCGTTGACGACCATTTTTACGTGTTTTGACCTATATCGACCGAGGGTTTCATGAACTACGCATTTCCCGTACCTGTTGTTCCGAGTGTCCCTGTCGCCGGCACCGACCTCGGCTTTCCCGTGCACCGCATCTACTGCGTGGGGCGCAACTATGCCGAGCACGTGCGCGAAATGGGCTTCGAGCCGGAACGAGAGCCGCCATTTTTCTTCACGAAACCGGCAGACGCGATCGTGGCTGACGGCGCGACGATCGCCTACGCGCTGGGGACCCAAAACCTACACCACGAAATCGAGCTCGTGGTCGCAATTGGCAAGAGCGGCGTCAACATCACGCGCGACACGGCTCTCGAGCACGTCTACGGCTACGCCACCGGCATCGACATGACCCGCAGAGATCTGCAGCTTGCCGCCCGCGACAAGGGGCGACCGTGGGACATAGGCAAGGCATTCGACGAATCCGCGCCGATCAGCCAGATCCACCGCGCGAGCGAGATTGGACACCCCGCCGCGGGGGCCATTCGACTCTCAGTCAACGGCAACTTGCGGCAAGACGCTGACTTGAAGCAACTGCTTTGGTCGGTGCCCGAGCTACTCGTCGAGCTCTCGAGACTGTTCGTGTTGCGGCCCGGCGATCTGATCTACACCGGGACCCCGGCCGGCGTGGGGCCGGTGACGGCCGGCGACGAGCTCCGTGGCAGCATCGAGGGGGTCGACACGATCACGATCCGTATCAGCGCGCCAGGCGACAGGCTTTAGCGATGAAGCTCCACAATTACTTTCGGAGCTCGGCCTCATACCGCGTACGCATCGCGCTCAACCTCAAGGGGCTCGCCTACGAATATCAGGCGGTGCACCTCACCCGGGGGGGCGGCGAGCAATTCGCGCCGGCATTTCGGGAGCTCAACCCGCTCTCGGTGGTCCCCGTGCTCGAGAACGGCGACGCGCGAGTGAGCCAGTCACTCGCCATCATCGAGTATCTCGACGAAGTCCATCCAGAACCGCCGCTTTTGCCACGCAGCCCCGCCGCACGCGCTCGGGTGCGCGCGCTGGCACTCAGCATCGCGTGCGAGCTCCACCCGCTGAACAACCTGCGGGTATTGGGCTACTTGACTCGGGAGCTCGGCGTCAGCGACGAAGCAAAGACCCAGTGGTATCGCCATTGGGTCGCGCTGGGGCTGGCCGCGCTCGAGGCCGAGATCGCTCAGGGGCCTCCCGGTCGCTTCTGCCACGGCGACGAGCCGGGCGTCGCGGATTGCTTCTTGGTTCCACAGCTGTTCAACGCGCGCCGCTTCGACTGCGATTTGTCAGGCTACCCACGGCTGCTAGCCATCGAAGAGAACTGCGCCTTGCTCACGGCTTTTCGTGACGCCGCGCCGAACCGCCAACCCGACGCCGAATAGCAAGGGAACCCCGACCGAAGCGCGCGGCCCCGAGCCCGCGCCGGCTCGGTACGCAGCCTGAGCGGAAACTTACTGCCCACTGGGGAGGGCAGAATTGCCCGCTCGGCTGCTGCGGCTCTGGTGGATACAGTCTGCCGCTGCATGGGATTCGACGGCGCCACCGCTTCCGGTCCCGAGTTCATGCTTCCCGCAAGAGAGAAGAAGATCATGCACCCAGGCCATTCACCAACTTTCCGCGCATGCAGCCTCACAGTGGCGTTTCTGCCTTGGGCGATCGCCTGCTCCGGCTCCGATAACTTGGGTCCCAGGGGAAGTGGCGGGACTGGCGGATCGGTCAGCAGCAGCGGGGGCTCGACAGTCGCGGGTGCGACATCGAGCGAGCAGAAGGGCGGAGCTCCAGGGTCTGGGGGCACCTCACCCGGAGTCGGCGGGCAAGTGAGCGCGGGCGGGACGAAAGCGAGCGCTGCAGCCGGGTCGGGGAGCAGCGCGGGGAGCGTCCCGGCCGTTGGAGGCGGCGGCGCGTTGGGCGGCGCGGGTGCGCCGAGTAGTAGTGGCGGGGCAGGTGCTTCGTCGCCGAGCGCAGGCTGCGGCAAGGCCGCAGGACTCACCAGCGGTCGCGCGAGCATCGACGTGGCTGGCACGATGCGGGAGTACATCCTCGCTCTCCCCACCGACTACGATCAGAGCAAACCCTACCGCCTGATCTTCGGCTGGCACCCTTGGGGAGGCTCCGCTCAACAAGTCGCCAGTGGCGGCTATTACGGGCTGCAAACCCAAGCCAAGGGCACGGCGATCTTCGTATCGGCCGAGGGGCTCGACTTCGGCGGCAACGGCTTGGGCTGGGGCAACTCGAACGGGCAGGACATCGCGCTTCTCAACGCGATGCTCGATCGCTTTCGGTCGCAGCTGTGTATCGACGAGAACCGAATCTTCTCGGTCGGGTTCAGCTTCGGGGGCATGTTTTCATTTGCGGCTGGCTGCTCGTCGAAGAGCATGATGCGTGCGATTGCGCCCATGGCGGGCAACACGACGGTCGCTGGCTGTGAGAACGGCACGCGGCCTGTGGCGATTATGGGTTTCCACGGTACCGACGATGATGTCGTCGCAATCGATGGTGGTCGCAAAGGTCGCGACGTCTTTGCCCAGCGCAACGGGTGCACCACCGAAACGGTACCCAGCCAGCCGACCTGGTGTGATGTGGCTGGCGACAAGTATCAACCCTGCTCTTGCGTCAGCTATCAGGGCTGCAAGGACGGGTATCCGGTCACCTGGTGCGAATACAAGGGTAAGCACATGCAAGCACCCAACTCCGGCGCGACCGTTTGGAACTTCTTCGCGCAGTTCTGAGTGCTACTCGTCGGACGTGGCTCGCGCCCTCGGCAGCAAGGCCGCGCCGCCGCGCCCGCCCCGCGCCAAGCGCGGAACGTTGCCGCGACTCGGGAGCGCTCGCGCTGCGATGTGTTCGGTCGGTCTGAATTCCATACGTTGAACTTTTCCAACGTCGCAGGGAGGACGCTATTGTCCACTCCCGCGTCGCGAGCGCACAGCGTAGAATGCCGCATTCAATACGATGCGGAGTGCGCGTGCAGGGTTATCGCACCCTTCACTCGGTCGCTCTCGCGTCCACAAGTTCCCGGCCCCGGTGTGCTTGCTCAGATCGTCTCGACGGAGGAAATAATGATTTCAAAACAAAACAACAGGCTCGGTATCGTCTTGGTCGCCGGGCTCGCGAGCCTTGGACTTGCAGCTTGCTCATCCGCGACCGACGGTAACGGCGGTGCTGCTGGCGCCGTGAGTGCGGCCGGAAGTCACAGCTCAGCGGGAAGTCCCGCGATTGGCGGGAGCACGAGCGCGGCTGGCGCCCCTGGCGTGGCTGGCTCGATTGCCGTGGCCGGGAGTCCCTCGGTTGGATCGGCCGGGGCCTCAGCGACGGGCGGCACGAGCAGTGGCGGCACGAGCAGTGGCGGCACGAGCAGTGGCGGCACGAGCAGTGGCGGTACGAGCAGCGGCGGCAGGAGCAGCGGCGGCACGAGCAGTGGCGGCACGGGAGGCAGAACTGGTGGCGCGGGGAGCGGCGCTGGCGGCATGTCCACGGGGACCTGCCAAAAGGGCCAAATCAAGCCTGCCGAAGTCGTGATTATGGGCGAATCGTTCTATGCAATCGCCCCTCAATACATCCAGAATCGGATCCAAGACAATGCCAGGAAGGCCGGCTCACTCGGCGCGAGCGAGACCTACCGCAACGTGGCCGTCAGCGGACAGAACATGAACTACATCGCCACGACCGAATGGACCGCAGCCACGCAGGGCAACGCGTCCGTCAAGTTCGTGATCATGGATGGCGGCGGTATCGATTGCCTTGGCGGCGGCACATCGTGCCCCACGTGTGCTGCCACGTTCAAGACGCTGCTCGGCAAGATGGGCACCGCCGGCGTACAGGATGTCATCTACACCCGTTACCCGGAACCCGGTGCCCCGCCAGGTTCGAACGCGGGATTGAAGGCTTGCCTCGACGCCACCATGCCGAGCATGCAGACCACCTGTGAAGGTTCGACGTCACCGCGCTGCCATTTCGTGGATCTGAGGCCGGTGTGGAAGGACGGGGACACCACCGACGGCCTCCATCCGACCACCTCGGGCGGAGAGCACGTTGGCGACCTGCTCTGGTCGGAGATGGTCAAGGGCTGCTTCGCGCAATAGCCCACTCCAATGCTGACGACGCAGGTGCGGGCCGCGCGGTTCGCTCCTGCTCGTCAGGCCCGAGTGCGGGGCTTTAATACTTATGCTAGGTGACGGTAAATGCGGATTTCTTATCTGGCCACGATGATCACGATGGCGACGCTGGCACTCGCCGGCTGCTCGTCAGATACGACGACACCTCAGGTTCAGGCATTCGAACTGGACGGATCATGGATCTACTTGGGGCCCTCGGATGCGCCTCATGACTTGAAGATCAGCAACGGATCCGCGGCCTTCATCGATGTCGCTGGCAGCTGGACATCGAATTGGACCGTGAAGTCTTACGACAACGATCTCAACCACTTGCAACTGGTCTTCGTTTCAGGCTCGGGGTCGTACCTTCCGGTCGGCGAGAGCCTGAGCGCGACATACGACTTGAGTGGTCCGGTGCTCACGCTCCAACTGGCGAAAGGCTTGACCTCGTACCCGCCGCTGCAGGGTGCTGGGACCTGCACCAGCGCGACGGACGGTGCGCCTCTCCCTGATTGCAAACTCTATATCAAGCAGAACTAAGACGTTCTACGAGAGCAAGTAGTCGTCACCGCAACCGCGCACCGTAGGGTGATCGCGGTTGCGACCGATCGAACCGGGCGCGATGCTCGAGCGCTCCCGAGGCGATGCGCGCCTTGAGCAGCAGTTCGAGCCGTTCGCGCTCGCCAGCCTCGGGTTTCAGCGCTTTGCGAGCTGCGTGGATCAAGGTTTGGGCTTTCGAATTGAGTTCGGCCATTTTCATTGAAGTCTGTTGGCCGTCCCTCGTGCCACAGCGACTGCGGAGGTCCGCCGCATCTAGCGGAGTCGCGGCGAGCGCGGTCGGGTCAGAATTTTTACGGACGGTTCGTTGAATTCGGAGTGCCGTCGGCCCACTTGGATGGAGTGGCCCCAAGCTCGATTTCCCGTCCGGAAATCCACTCCGAGCTGCTCATTTCCGATCGTCGCACTTGCTCGAAATTCGATGACAAGACTCTCGATCACGCGACAACGCGGCGAGACATACGTGCAGCTCCCGAAGAACTACAGCGTGTCGACCGGTGCGCGAGAATTCGTTCGGGTTCGCTCTCCTTGCCGCAACGGCGTGGGGTCGGTCACGCCCGACCTCACAGCGCTGCTCAAAGTCCCCGCTGCTCGCACGTCCCCGGCGTTGAAAAGCACAGCTCGTTTACGCAATAGGCGGAGCAAGCGGAGTCATTCGAGCAAGACTTTCGCGCGCAACCGTACGCCGAACACAGGAAATCGGTGGGGCAATCGGCGTCTTTTGCGCAGGCCGGCTGAGTGCAGTGGCCCTGCTTACAGACCTGCCCAACGTTGCAGTCAGAGTCAGCAGCGCAACCGAGAGTGCAGGTCTTCGCATCTCCACAGGCAGGGGGCAGGGGGTCACAGATCCAGTTCGAGCCCTGTGTTTGACACTCGTTGTCGGTGCTGCATGTCGGTAAGAGCGCCGGACAAACCCCACCCCAAGGCATTCCGCCCGGCTCGACGCAAGACGTCACGCCTTTACAGTCCTCACTCCCTCGACATTGGCCAGCGTCGAGCGGCGCGCTCATCCCTGCGCTCCCGGCAGCTGAGCCGCCCGCCGCCGACGACCCAGCTGGCGCCGAAGCTGAGCGCCCCCCGCAGCCACTCACGGCGAAGGCGAAAGCGAGATTCGCCACGAGCACAGGTCGAAGCCACAGACGGGAGATTTGCAGTATGCGCATCATTTCGGCGGGCGCCTCTTCCGATGGCCGTGACCTCGACACTACTGCATCGAGGTCACGGCGCAAGGGACTCGACTCGGACGAGCCAGCGATTTCAGCGGCTAGTCGGGTGCGAAGTCACTGGGGAATGCTCTCGCAGCTACCTTGCGTGCAGTCGGAAGTTGCGTCGCAAGAGTTTCCGCAAGAACCGCAGTTCGCATCGCTGGAGTTGAGGTCGACGCATTGCCCATCGCACAGCGTGAGCCCAGCCGCGCACAGCAGCAAGGCAGGACTTGCCTGACACGAGCCACCGTTCTCCAGAAGAATGGTGTGAAACATCGGATCTTCCAGGCGACTCGAGATCGCGACGTTCGGAACGGGAGAAGCAGTGGTCGAGATTTCGATGCTCACTTTCGGTGAAGCACCCGCAGGGACGCTCACCGAATCGAGCGCCAGCGTGGCCGTGTTGAGGGTGAGCACCGTGGTGGGCGGCATTCCGATCCCCTTGGCAACGGTCAGGGTGTTGGCTGGCAGGCGAGCGGCCTGGTTCGACCAAATAGTAAACCAGTCATACGCGGCGTCGTCGTCGAACGTTAGCTTGATGACCGAGCCCGCGAGGCTCGACAATGGCGTTACGTTCAAACCGAGTAGCAGGTTGGCCGCGTTGGTCGAGGCGTTACTGATCGAGTAGTTGCAACTGGACCCGTTCGTGACCTGGAGATTGCGTTGTGCGATCTGATGAGAGCTGAATGCATCGGGCCAAGCTTTAGTGGTTCCGGAGGCGAACGGAAACGCCTGACTGCCGCCGACAACCGCGGCTTTCAAGCACTTGTGCCCGCCGGATAGGCTGGTGAGAGGGGACCACGTCCAGGGGCCGACGATCGCTCTGCTGAATTGGGGCACCGTAGGATTGCCTGGCGCTGCAACGAATTGGTTGGTGTCGGCGTTCGGGGTGACTGGCGACCAGTTGGCGAAGCCGAGATTGGGGTCCGCTGCGTCGATGATGACCTGGAGGTTGGAGACGTCCGAACAGCCGAAATCATTGTTGACCCGCAGGTAGACGTCGTAGCTCTGCCCGAGCGTAATTTGGAAGTCTGCCGCGACGTCGTTCAGCTGTGGGGCGGGGCTACCGGTCGGTAGAATGAAAATGTCGGGACTCTCCCAGAAGGGCACGCCTCCCGAATTGGAAGGAACACCACCATGGTCGGCCTCGTTGTCTTTGATGAAGACGTCGTCGGTGAGTGTCGCTAGGCAAGACGCGTTCGTTGCGCCAGCGGGAACATTGTCGGAGGCTAGGACTTGTGTGACGACCAGATTGCGATTCGGGAATGAAAGCGTCGAGGCTCGAACGGGCGTGAGGTTGTCACTCTCGACGGTGGCGGTGTCGAACTTCGAATAATCAGGGACGAAGATACTGTTGGTCGTCGTAAGTTGCGGCTTGGCCGGACACGTCGCACCGAGTACCGAGGTATCACCCACACAATTGGAGGCCGCCAGTGTGGTCAAAACCTCCCCATTGCTGAAGGCGGCTTGCGAACCGCCCGACTGCCCCATGATGCCGCCGTTGGCAGCCCACCACTTCCCGGCCAGACCGGGGTCGTCATCCACGACGGCGTACAAGCCGGGAATTTGGTTCACGCCCTGCGTATCGGGGACGGTGTTGTCGCCGATCATGCTGAATTGGACGACGGTAGCGAGCTTGTGTTTGGCAGGCGTCGAGTTGTCGTCGTAGGCAAAGGCAGCCAGGTTCACATAGTCGAAGTCTTGCAGCTTGCCGGCGCGCATCGTGGGCTTACCGATGTCATTGTCCGCGCCCATGCACTTGTGCGTGGAGTAGTCGAACTTCTTGGTGCCGGTGGGCCATGTCACGGGATAGACGCAGATCAACGTGTCGGCGGGGAGGTCGGGATGAGCAGCATCGGGAACTTTCACCGCCGCGAATTGCAGAAGACCCATTTGTCCGGCGTCGATCGCGAAGCTGTTGGTGTTGACCTGCAGACCCCACGAATCGGGGAGATCGGGGGTCATCTTGAGCACGTTTTTCTGTGAGTCCGTGTGAATCACGGTCGTCTCGGCCTGCGCGTAGACGTACGACACGTCGGCACGGCTTGCTTCGGGCACTACCACGCCAGCTCGGCTCACTTCGAGGTGTTGTTTGTCGAGCTTCGTGGTGGTCCTGCAGGGCACCGTCAGCCAGCCATTTTTCGTCCCCGCAAAGCAACCCGTTTGGGTCGGCGGACTAGGGAGTGGATGCCGCTGATGCGGGGCGTAACCGAGCCCTTGGTTGATTCCGCGACAGGACGCGACCGAACCACTCGCGCTAGGGACACCTGCGCAGGTGCCGACAGCGCACGTGTCCCCGGTCGTGCAAGAGTTGCCGTCGTTGCAGCTGGTGCCGTCGGCCCGCGCGGGATTCGAGCAGCCGAAGCTGGGGCTGCAGACCCCTGCCGCATGACACTGATCCAGCGCGCTGCACGTGACCGGATTCGCCCCAGTGCAGACGCCGGATTGACAAGTATCGGTGCTGGTGCAGGCATTGGCGTCGTCGCAGGCGCTGCCATTGGCCTTCGTGGTTTTTACACACTTGGCGCTGGCCGCGTCGTAGTTGCCTGCGTGACACTGATCGAATGCTTCACAAACGGTAGACCAACCTTGACTCGGTCCGGGTGTGAAGACCTCGGTTCCACCGGACAATTTACTCGTCACCCGGTAGTCGATTTGATCGCCGTCGGCGACGCCCGATAGGGGGTAGGTGTACACGCTCGTGCCGTCGCCGTTCGGGACCTCAGTGCTCGTGATGTCTTGGTCGACGACCTGCACGCCGTTCCGTCGCACGAAGATTCTGACGACTTGCTGGCCCGAGGGCAGACGAACTCGGAAGTTCACCGTGCCGTCGGCGGGGATGGTCGCGGCGTCCACCTGCGTATTCGGCAAGTTCACGCAGGCATCGAGCAGGTCATAGTGCACGGAGGCGCCTTGATTGAGCGTTACGCTTGCCCCCACCACGAAGCCGTAAACGGGGGAGTTGAGCGTCACGATCGAGCCCGGCGCGTAGATGTTGCCGTTGAGCCGCCCATTTGCGTTGAGCGTGACGGCGCCGTTAGTGGTCATCGCGAACGTGAGCGCGGCGGGAAGCCCACTCAGGTTCAGGTTCCCGCCGAGGTTGAGCGAATTCGTCACGTAGATGGTCACCGACGCGCCGGCCGCGATGTTCAGCGCGCCCGGAGCGTTGATGTTCATATCTCGAACGACGTAAGAGCCCGAGGCCAGCGTGATGCTCGTCGAGCTGCCATTGATGTTGACGCTGCCGGGTTGAGACGCACCGAGCGGCAGCTTGATGGCATTCGCTGGCGCAGAAAGCAGCGGCATGTTCGGTGAAGCGTGCGGCGTTTGCGAGCCGCGGATCACGCCGTTATTCTGAACGAAGATCGAGTTTTTCGCGACGACATTGCCATTTGCGCTGGCATTGCTGCCGCCGTACGAGCCGGCGCTCGACTGATACGAGTCGACCGTGCCTCCAAGCACGGTCACGTTGCCGGTTACGGCTGTGATTGCCGTGCCGCGGGCGTCGCACGGTAGGGTTTGACTGAGCGCGAGCGAAGTATTCTTTACCGTGCCCTCGTCCGTCGGCCGGCTACTACAAGCGGTGGCGAACAGCAAAAGCAGCGCATGTGAACCCCTGACGACCTTCGTATGCTTCATTTGAGTCAAAACCCCTTGGAACTGTCGTTGAATCAATCACCCGCCGCGAGCGCGAAATCCGAGCAGGACCCCATTCGATCTGCGAACGCGCGACAGCGCTGGGCCCTAGCGGTCGTGTGCGCAGCTACCCGCGTGCCACCCGGACCCCGACGCTCGCCAGCATTAGGGGACCCGTCGCGAAGTGTCAAGGCTCCCACACCGCGTCGTGCGTTCGTTCGCGGTGGCTACGACCACCAAAACTGCTTCAAGGTCGCGATCTTTCAACGCAGGAGTAACGCAGAGTGCGCTGTGCGATTTACGAAGGCCGCATCGGACGGTGTCGGATTTCGGCGCTGCGCGTAGGCATCACCTCGCCCCCAAGCGGGCCGCGAGACGCGCCTCGTGACACCCGAAGGTTTGCGGCGGAGCGTCCTACCGCGTGCGCGGCGCGCTTGTGTATGAGGAAGTCTCAGAGAAGTCCTACCCGGAATCCTTCAAGGCACACCGCTAAACCAGCGTCGGCGAGCAAGCTCACGATGTTCACTTGCGTGTGCACTTTGCGAGGTTGAAGATAAAGCATGTCAATCGGACTTCGCTCGAGCGCGGTGCTCATGGTGGTGGGAGCGCTCGCGGTCGCCGCTTGTGGCGGCGGGTCGTCGAGGCCCAAAGACAGGGTGAGCGCCAGCGGCGGTGCGGGGAATAGCGGCGGCGGCCCCGGCAGCGGCACCGGCATGATGAGCTTTGCTGGCGGCATCACGATCAACACGGCGTCTTGCGGCGACCACGTGCTCGACACGGGCGAGGCGTGTGATGACGGCAACACGGCAGCGGGGGACGGCTGTTCGGCAGCCTGTCAGATCGAAGCCGACTGCACCTGCAACGGCACGATGACGAGCTGCGCCTGCATGGTCGTGTGCGGGGACGGCGTGCTCATCAGCTCCGAGACCTGCGACGATCACAACACGAGCAGCGGGGACGGTTGCTCAGCGGATTGCAAGACGGTCGACCCAGGTTGGGTGTGCCGCGTGCCGGGCCGAGCGTGCATTCCGCTCTGCGGCGACGGCATCCTCACGGGCACGGAAAAGTGCGACGACGGCAACGCCAACAGTGGTGACGGCTGCTCCAGCACGTGCTTGGTCGAGCCGGGCTATGCGTGCGATACGGTCAATGCTCCGTGCGTCAAATCCGTTTGCGGCAACGGCAAGAAGGAAGCCGGCGAATCATGTGACTTTGGTGACCTCGTTGCCAGCCCAGCGACCGGTCCGAACGGCCTCTTCAACGGTCTTTTCCTGGGTGACGCCTCCGGCTGCTCCAAGACCTGCACGCAAGAGCCAACGTGTCGCAGCGCGGCCGGCGTAACGCAAGCATGCACGGCGCGCTGCGGTGACGCGAACGTCGACCCCGGCGAAGAGTGCGACGACGGCAACCAGGTCGACGGCGACGGTTGCTCGGCGATGTGTAAGATCGAAGCCACGGCCGGTTTCACCTGCGCGACCGTGAGCAAACCGGATACTCAACCTTGCAAGACCGGCTCTGGGCAGTGTCTCGAGCTACCGATCACGTATCGCGACTTCAACGGCTCGAACCAGACCACGGCGACGCCGAAGGGCCACCCGGATTTCTTCTTCTACGGGGCGAACGGCCCGGACGGCAGCAAGGCGATCTGCATTCCGAACGCCAGCGGCTCCAACCTGATTACGCAACTAGCCAACGGTACCTGCCCCCCAGTTGATGCGACCAATCCCTGCTCTGGGCTGGCAGCCGCAAGCTTGGACACGGACGGCAAGCCAAAGCTCGGAGCGAGCAACAAGTGCGCCTGCATCTTTACGGATTGGGACGGGACCGGCGTTTTGACTGGCGCGGCCGGCGTCAGCACCTGCAGCTCCGGGGCGGCTAGTCCGCAAGTCGTCGGCTGGGCCGGCGGCGTGGCCGCTCCGCTTCAAGTCGCGGTAATCAAGGATAACGCGAGCTTCAAGCAGTGGTACGCGGATTCCGCGTTCAGCATCAAGTCCGTGAGCACGCTGGAGCTCCCGCTCGTGCCGGGCACCACGAATCAATATCAGTTCAGTAGCGGAACCACGATCTATGACGACATCTACGGCATTCGCGTGAACGGGACCGGCAGCCTATCGAGCGGCTTCTTCCCGCTGGAAGCCTCCACGGGCGTCAAGATGTGTAACTTGTGGCCGTATTGGGCGACCGGGCTGACCACCGCCAACTGCGTTGCGAATGCCACCAATCCCGTCCACCAGCAATGGGATCCGCGCTTCATCGCCAATTCGGACAACGGGGGTCCGGTGACGCCGGTCACGGGCGTGGCCCGCAACTTCTACTTCACGTCCGAGATTCGCTACCTATTCCGCTATGCGGGCGGGGAAACGCTCACGTTCTTCGGTGACGACGACGTGTGGGTGTACATCAACGGTCATCTCGCTCTCGACCTCGGCGCGCCACATGAGCGCTTGCAGGGCACCGTTACGATCCAACCGGGGGGGAATAGCGCGATTTCGGCGCTGTCCGTTTGGAACAATCAGACCAACGTCGCGGTCCCGATCCCAGGGTATGGAGCCATCGCCAGTAGTGGCTTCGGCTTGACCGTCGGCAGCACGTACGAGCTTGCGATCTTCCACGCCGACCAGCATCCGCGCGAGTCGAACTACCAGCTCACCGTATCCGGCTACGCAACAACGACGTCAGCGTGCGTCCCGACCTGCGGCGACGGCAAGGTCGCGACGGGTGAAGAGTGCGATGACGGCAACGGCGACAGTCCGCCGATGGGTGGTCCGTGCGTTGGTCTCGCTGGCGCCTGCAACAGCGACACGGCCTACGGTGGTTGCACCACGATGTGTCAGTTCGGTCCGTTCTGCGGCGACATGCTCGTCAATGGCCCTGAGCAGTGCGATCTCGGCCCCAAGGGCAACACGGCCACGTACGGCACGGGCGGCTGCACGACAGGTTGCATGAGCTCGCACTTCTGCGGTGATGCCATCGTGGACTCGGCGTTCGGCGAGGAATGCGACACCGGCGCCAACAACATGGACGGCACCATCTGCAACTCGAAGTGTCGTCTCACGCCAACGTGAACGCGGCGTTGGAATATACGCTCACGCGCCGCGCGCTCGCTGGGCTCAGTGCACTCCGTATTTCTGGAGCAGGTAGGAGTTGGTGAGCTCGGTATCGGCTTCCGAAAGCGCGCGTTCGTACACCAGGATTTCTGCCAGATCACCGATCATGAAGTCGCTCGAGAACCAACCGCCGACTTGGCCGATCTGCCATGGGCCGGTGGTCACGAAGTGAGCACTGCCGACCTCCGTGCCGTTCCTGCTCACGGTCAGGGTCGAACCGTCGTAGCGCGCCGTGAGCAGGTGAAACGTGCGCGTGTCTCCGAACGAGAATACCGTCTGCGGCAAGTCATTGCCGAGGCCCACGATCAACACGCTGCCGCCGTTTTCCCAGCGCAATTGATTGTTGGCCGTGTTGCCGCCCGGGCCGAGGAAGATGCCGTGAGCATCGCTCTGATTGCGATTTCGTCCGGCGACAATCACCGTGAAGGTGGTGGGAGCGATCGGTTGTCTCAAATACAACGACTGGGCACCGTCAAAGCGGATCACGGGTAGCCCATTCCATTCGCCGCGTACCAACGCGGGCTCGCGCGCCGGATCATCCATGATGCCGTCCAAGCCGTGCCCACTCTGATCGAGCCAGGCCGTGACTTGCCCGGCGCTCGCGATGACACCGAGGTTGGCGCGAAGCCAAAGGAGCGATCCGCTGGCCGGCACCTGATTGCCAACGCTGGGTTCTCCGGCGCTGCCTGCGGTTCCGAGCTCGATGGCGCCAGCCTGGCCGGCCTGGTTAGCCTCACCAGCCTCGCCAGCGCCCGTCCAAGTGGCACCCGCGCCGGCTCCGCCAGCTCCGCTGGCTCCGCCCCCTGAGGAGCTCATGGGCGCCCCCGCCGCGCCTGCGGCGCCCGCGTCGACGCAGATGTTCGACAAGCAGCTCAGCGTGCCGTTGCAAGTGTCGTTCGGGTAGCACTGGCACGCCTCTGCGCCCCGACATGGCGCATCCGAGGTGGCGTTCCCGCAAGCAAAAAGTAGCGACGAGCCGAGTCCGAAGATGAGCGCCGCGCGAATCATGTTCTGTTTCCCAATCCCAACAGCAAAAGTCGATCAGTAAGCACTTGCCCGGCCTTCCGAGCGAAGCCGGACCCTAGGATGGCGGCTGCCGGGTGCACAACCGCCGTGCCACTCGCAGCCCGTTTCGGCTGCCGCGTGGGTCGCCGGTGGCGAAACGGAAGCCACTTGCCTCCGCGTCCTCGGTGACGACCCTCAGCGGCGGAATCACCGCGTTCAAGTTCCGCAGCAGCCGGCAGGCTCTCGGGTGCAGACCTTCGGGACGCGGGGTCTCGGCGCCCGCACTCGGGCTGAACATCGCCTGTTGAAATGCGATCACTCGAGTTTCAGCTCGTCGATCAGCAGTGCGCCCGGAGGAAGCCATGGGCCGATATCAAGAGAGTTCGCAGCGATCAGTACCCCGATGTCACCACCCATTTCATTCAGCACGACCTGAGCAATGTACGCGGGAGCTGCCTTGATCCAGATCGCGTGGGTCGTTGGAAGCGACGGAATATCTCCGCCCCCGTTTCCGTCCCCGTCGCGCCGCTTGCCGCCGATCACAGCCGCTCGAAAGTCGATCTTCGGCCTCCACCCTTCGTCCGCGCTCAACTCAACGAAGCGCACGGAGACCGTGCCTTTCGAAGCGGTTGCCGTTCGTTGAAGGTGAAAGGTGGCGGCGCTGCCTGGCGGCAACAAGAGCGCATGGCTGCCGCTCGGGATTGGCAAGCCACTGCTCGCATCGACCACTGCGGCCTCACCGGTGAGCGCAACATTCGCAGCAGTTTCGAAGCCGTCCTGGGCGAATACTCCTGGATCGACCAGCGTGGTCACGTTGGCCGTACTGAGATCGAGGACTTGTCCGACGAAATCCCGGCCAACACCAGTCATCTTCCACGCACCGGAAAATGGCAGCACGACAGGCGTCGAGAACCAAATTGGCGGGGCATCGTTGCCATCATCAGCTCTGGAGATTAACGGAATTCCGCCGAGCTCGAGTTTTCCCGACAGCAAAGCTTCGCTTGCCGACACCCGAAATTCGTCGAGTGGATTCAGAGGCGTGTGCGTTAGATTGAGCCGAGGTGCCGTTCGATCCGGTGTTCCCGACACCTTCAGAGCGACCGGGTTCGAGTACGAACAATCACCGCAGCTCCGCTCGATCGTGCCACCACCAGTACCAACCAAGCGATCCGCAACGCCGTCGGCATCGTCATCGAGCGCGGTGAGCGTCAGCGTCTTCAGCTGCAGCGCGATCAGCGACCCATCGCTGCCATCGCCCCCCAACCAGAACGGGATGCTCGTGTCTTTCTTCGTCTCGAGCTGCACGCGCGCGCCACTCTGGCGAATCAGCTCGAACGCACTTGCGCGGCCGTCTCGCGAAAGGATGCCCGTAACCACCTGGTCTTCGTCGCGCAGCGCCAACGTCAGGGGAAATAGCGGCAAATCTACGTCCAGCTCGGGCTCGACCCAGGTCGCGGTCACGGTAATGTCCCAACTGCTCTCAGTCAGCAGCAACGTGGAATCGCTGGCACCGCCGCTGCCGCCCGTCCCGCTCACGTTGATCTCATCACCTACCTGACCAGCGCGGCCACCCACCTCGAGTCCACCCGAGTTGACGTTGCCGCCGTTCACCGTACCGGGATCGCCGCCCTGCGCGCCACCCCCGCCGTAGGCGATGGAGACATCGCTGACCTTGCCCGAACAACCGAGCAGCGCCCCGGCAATCGATACCGCGCAACATAAGGCAGCCAAGCGTTGCATGGTCTAGGTCGATAGCAGCAACCTCCGTGCCGGGGATACCGCCAACAATTGTGCCCTATTTGGACGAAACTCGCGCCAAGGCTGGCACACACTGGCGCATCGAGCGCGCGCGTTGTCAGATTCCCTGGCGTCAATCCGGCCTCTCGAGTTGAGCAAACTCGTGTTGGCTCCGCCCCACACTGGCCCGTGCTAAACGTAGCAAGTGACAGCGCTACGCCCCATTTGGAAACGCTTGGCCCCTCTGGCGCTGCAGCTTGCGCTCGTCGTGGGCTTGGTCGTTGGCGTCTCGGCTTATCAGACCCGGCATCATCTCGGGCGCGAGCCCGCGCCTGATTTCACCCTGCAGGATCTAGCTGGAAACTCGCTCTCGCTCTCTCAGCACCGAGGGAAGAAAGTGTTGATTCACTTTTTTGCGACCTGGTGCGGGGTCTGTCGAGCCGAGCTGCCGTCTCTGCGAGGCTTGTCCCAGAACCTCGGGCCGAACGAGACGCTGCTCGCGATCGTCGAAGATTCCGACGACGTCGAGGCGGTCCGGCGATTCGCACGCGAGCACGAGCTCTCGTATCCCATCCTGCTGGGGACTCGGGAGACTCTGCGTGCCTATCGGGTAACCTCATTCCCGACCAACTATTACGTCAACGGCGACGGCAGCGTTCAAGCCTCGACCGTGGGGCTATCCACCCGCTTTGGGATGGCTTTGCGACTTTTCCTCACGCGCAGCATCAGCGCTTCCTGATTGAGCGGCGTCTCGCCCGCATGCGACGTGCGCGTCGGGCTGGGCGCGTCGGGCTGGGCGCGTCGCGGCTGGCGCTAGTTGCGCCGAGGAACTGGCTCTAGCTGCGCCGAGGAACTGGCTCTAGCTGCGCCACGAGGAAACGACCCGCTTCGAGCAACGCTTGCTGTCCGTGCTCGTGCTCGTGCGCGGGCTTCTTCGAGGCTCATTCCGATGGCCAATCTGGCCTGCAAAGAACGCAAGGCCGTATGGCATGCGCCCTGCTTAGGCTTTCTACGCGTCGCGCTATTGCTCTGCACGCGGGGGGATGGACTTTGCCATTTCGCACCTGCTCACGCGCCGTGCGGCACGTGCACGATTAACCCACACACGGCGCTTGGCGCCTACGAGGATGCATGTCCATTCATAGAACGTTTCGCAGCTCTTCCCCGCTGATCTTGTCACTACTGTATTGCTTGGCATCGACCGCCTGTAGCGCCGACGCGGACGAGTCCGCAGACGGGCAGTCAGCGCAGCCCTCCGTCGGGAAAACGACGGCGCCACTCAATCCATCGCTGCCTTCCGACAAGGCACACGGGCATGCGCTCGTGACGAAGCAGGCGGTGCAGTTCCTCAAAAGCAGAGATCTGCTCCCGCCCGAGCTCACCGACGCAAACCTCGACCTGGTGCTCTACGGCAACGACTTTGCCGATCACCCCTGGAATGGACGCCCTGAGTCGCCCAAGGTAGCCGCGGTCAATCACATGACGAAGCGGCTGCCGTCGATCGGCGTCTCGAACATCCACCTCTTCCTTCCACGCCCCGTCGCGAGCAGTTCCGGATACTTCTCTTACAATTTCTCCGACGCGGTAGGTCCCTTCGACGGTTTTATGACCGTCAAGGCCAGCGGGCAGCTCACGTGGTGGCCGTCTTCGAGTGACAACGCCAGCGTTTATCTCCGGAACAAGTTCACCGTGTCGCTGGATGCCACCGCGCTCGGATTGAGCAAGAGCGACGGCAAAGAGTACGAGTACGCCGCTGACAACATGTTCCACTATACGCTGGGGGACGTGAAGGACTTTGGTGACACCCAGATATCGAGCTCTGAGGCTGCGATGCGGCTGTATCCACTCGACACTCCGGATGTCTACGAAGACTTCAGCAGAAACGGGAGTGCCGCGGACGAGTTCGTTGCGCGCGGTCGGAATCAAGCGCTCCTCGCAAATGCAGATTTCGGCGTGACGAAATACGGTGCGGTGCTCTACCAACTCGCTCGCAAATTCATGAACGACAGCCGAGCCGAGCCGGATCTCGCCGAGTTGATCAAGGCTGGCAACGACGTGTGGGGTTGGCACACTGGCGGCATGCAAGGCCATGGCGTGCTCGACGGGATGAGCTACTCGTTCTCGCATACGTACCTGGGCGGCATGCCTTACATCTGTGCGGGCGGTTCGGACACCGATCCGTGCGCGGCGGGGACGCCGGTTTGGCCGGTTTGGGTTCCCAGCGAGCTGCCGACCACGGTGTCCGCGGATAACTCGGAGATATTGCGACCGCTCGAGCAAGCCCGCCCCGGGCGTTCGACTCGTGCCGGGTTGATCTATCTCGGCTGGGCGACGCACATGATCCAGGACGCCTCCACGCCGCATCACGCCGCGAACTGGGCGGGGCCGCAGCACGAGGCTCAAGACAACATCGGAGATTACCCTTATTACTACGACAAGGCTCCGTCGAATCTATACTACCCGCAGGTGATGCTGGACCCCCATTTCTCGTGTGGCCCCGGTACGCCGACGGTGTGTCCTCAGCCGGCGTCGAACTTCTGGATGGATACGTACATGGCGGCCGACGTCGATGCGTTGCTCGGACCCGTCAACGGGCACAAGAGCGTGAGCGAGATTTGCCGCTCCGTCGGCCTCGCGGAATCCGAGGTCGTGGCTGGGTCGCTCAACTGGAGCTCGGTGCAATCGGTATTCCTCGATCACGCCAAGACGGCGTACTACTCGCGCAAAGAGCACGCAGACATCGTCGACGGCGCGGCTTACATCAAAAATGCCATCCTCGGCACGATTAAGCTGCTGCTGTGCGCGTTCCCGAACGGCTCGAGCGCGACACAGGGTCGCGGTGACGCGGACCGCAACGGCCTTTCCGACGTGCTGCTGACATCCGGCGCCGGATGGCGCAGCATCCCCGTAGCGTTCTCGAACGGCGACGGCACGTTCGGCGTAGCCAATAGCGTCGTCGATGACTTCCCCTACTATGCTGCGGAGCCCGGCGCCAAGCCTGTCGCCGGCGACTTCAACGGTGATGGGCGGGCGGACGTTGCGCTGACGGGTGGAGCGAACTGGGGATCGATCCCGGTAGCGTTCTCGAGGGGCGACAGCTCCTTCGGCGTCACGAATCTCGGCGTCGCGGATTTCCCCTTCTACTCCCAGGAGAACGGTGCCAAACCCGTCGCCGGCGACTTCAACGGCGACGGCCGTGCCGACATCGCCCTCACCGGCGGTGCGAACTGGGGGACGATCCCGGTGGCGTTCTCGAACGGCGACGGCACCTTCCGCGTCACGAACATCAACGTGGGCGACTTCCCCTGGTTCGCACAGAGCGCGGCCAAGCCGGTCGCCGGCGACTTCAACGGCGATGGCCGTGCCGACATCGCGCTCACCGGCGGGGCTGACTGGCGGACGATTCCGGTGGCGTTCTCGAACGGCGACGGCACCTTCGACGTGACGAACTTCGGCGTCGCTGATTTCCCGCTCTACGCACAGCAGAGCGGTGCCAAGCCCGTGGCCGGCGACTTCAACGGCGATGGGCGCGGCGATATCGCGCTGACGGGTGGCGTGGGCTGGCGCAGCCTAGTCGTTGCGTTCTCGAATGGGGACGGCACCTTCAGCGTCACGAACGTCGGCGTCGATGATTTCCCTAGCTTTGCGCAGCAGAGCGGCGCCCGTCCGGTCGCCGGTGACTTCAACGGCGACGGGCGCGGCGACATTGCGCTGACGGGCGGCGCGGGCTGGCGCAGCCTCCCCGTCGCGTTCTCGAACGGAGACGGCAGCTTCAGTGTCAGGAACGAACCCCTCGACGACTTCCCTGGCTACGCACAAGAAGCGGGGGCGACCCCCGTGGGTAGTCTCTGACGTGCCCGGCGGCGCGGGGCGCTGATCAGCGTTCCGCGCAGCTGGCCGCCTGAATTGGTTGAGGACAAGCGTGCCGGATGCGAAAATCAGTCGCAGTACAGGGGAGAGGACGTTACTCCGTCTGCCCTGCGGTGACCCAATAGCGGCTCAGTCGGTGTCACGCGGGCGACTGGACGATCGCCTTCAAACGTTGAATTGCGCGCGAGTGAAGTTGCGAGATGCGCGGTTCGCTGACGCCGAGCTCGGCACCGAGGTCCCTGAACTTCACGTCGCCGAAATAGTGCTGCGACACGATGTGGCGCTCTCGCTCTGGCAGTTGTTCGAGGGCCTTGATCAGGGCCTGTCGAGCGAACTTGGCGGCGACCGCAGCTTCGCCGTCTGAAGAGTCGGCGAGGCAACGGTTTTGCTCCCACTCGCTCACGTCGTCGAAGCGGATCACGGCCGGCGGCGGAACGTAGGCGTCGGTGCCAGTGGCAGCTTCGGCGGTAGCGCGAGTGCGGCGTGACAGCCAATCTTGAGCGCGCAACTCGTCGAGGATCGCGCCACGGACCCGCACACGCACGTACCACTCGAAGCTATCGGTCGGTCCGTCGGGGTGACGGCGAATGGCGTCCCACAGACCGCTCATGCCGGCCGCGATCAGATCCTCACGCAGAATGTTGCGCGGCAGCTTGCGTTGGAAGCCACCCGCGATCTTGCGGACCAGCGGCTCGTATTGACGGAGTAGTCGAGCGCTCATTTGTGTGTCGAGCTCGTGCGCTTTCTCGACGTGCGCGCCATGAGCGACCACAGTCGCCGGCAAAGTCCCGGCCGGACGGTGCGCGGCGCGCGCGGCGGTCGGGGCGTGCCTGCGGGCGGGACGCGGCACCAGGGAGGAGCGGACCAAGGCCGTAAGCGGCGTAGGCGGGACCACCGACGCGAGGGGCGGCAGCGTGGCCCGGCGGGGCGTGATAGAGGCGCGAGACGGTCGCACGGCCTTCGCACTCACGACACGGCCGCTCTTCGGCTTCGGCGACGGGGCTCGGTTCTCGGGAGCTACGGGCATCGCTTGCGCATTTTCAGGGGGCATGTGAGGGCTTATTGCAGTGCCCGTGCCAGCTAGAAATTAAGGGCTATTTTGCAAAAAACGCCGATGTGGGCGAAACGAAGGGGGGTCATCGCTGACCCAGTTTGGCTCCGTCCCAGGCCTTCACCGCCCTTCGAACTCCGCTTTTGGCAGCCGTTTCGGTCCCATTTAGAGACATCTGCTGCCCTGGGTCTGGCCACACCCAGTCCCGGGTCATTTTTGAATTCCTGTTCGAGATCAAATAATTACCCGATTGCTCGTGATCTCCGATCGCGTCTTGGGACACGGGTAGAGAGCATCGTCTGCGGCGTCTCATTCGTCGAAATTAGAACGCTCCGCATTGAGCGGGTTCGTTCGCGATCGCGCTCAGCGCTTGCGGCGTGCGCCGTTCGCCACCGATTCCACGTAGGCGCGGTACATGTCGGCATGGGCGTTCGCCCAAGCATCGACGGCCCGACGGTCTCGTCCCTGCGCGGTGACTTTTTCCGCAACTGCCGCCATGGCCGTGAGCACGACCTCCGAAGTGAACGCTTGACGCTCGGCGGGAACACCGGGCAACGCTTCTTCGAAAAAAGTCAGCATGCGGCGCTTGATGACGACTAGAAACTGGTGCGCTTCGGGCGCGTCGCGAAAGAGCGCTCCCGCGTCATCGAGCGCAGTGCGCAGCGCGGCCTCTTGTTGCTCCGAGCGAAAGAACACCAGCACGGCCTTGCTCAGTCGCTCGAGTGGCGGTGGTGAAGTGGCGAGCTCCCTCGCGCGCCAAAACGCGAGCTGCGGCCTCCAAAATGTCCCCGACGAGCCGCAGCGAACGCGCCTGAACAGGGCTCTTTCTCGCGGTAATGGCGGTCTTTTTCGAGGGGCGGGGCGGCATGATCCGGAATGCGAAGCACAAATGCGAATGATCCTTCGTATTGTAACCACGCCCCAGCGAGAACACCAACCTTCACGAGGCCCCGCATGAACAGTTTGCTCAGCGCCCCGATTGCTCCGCTACTCACCCGCCTGTTTGCCGAAGCCGAAGCCGCCGATGCACCGCTACGCGCGCAGCTCGCGCAGAGCTCGCCGGAAGCGCGCGCTGAATTGATGAAGCGCGCCCAGACCGACTACCGCGGCTTCTACGGTATGGTGAAAGAACTATTTCTGCCCATCTCGCCCGAAACTGGACGACTGCTCTATTTGTTGGTTCGCTCGACCAAGGCGCGCACGGTCGTCGAGTTCGGTACCTCGTTCGGTCTGTCCACGCTGCACCTGGCCGCAGCGGTGAAAGACAACGGCGGCGGCCGCGTCATCGGCAGCGAATTCGAAGTCGCGAAAGTGGCACGTGCCAAAGAAAACGTCGCACTCGCCGGCTTGAGCGAGCTCGTCGAGATCCGCGAGGGTGACGCCATCGACACCTTGGCCCGCGATCTGCCCGCGAACGTCGATTTCCTGCTGCTCGACGGCGCAAAAGTGCTCTACCCGGCGATCTTGGCGCTCCTCGAGCCGCGCCTTCAGCCCGGCTCGCTGATAGTGGCCGACAACGCCGACCACAATCCAGAATTTCTCGCACGAATTCGCGACCCGGCGAACGGCTACCTTTCGTTGCCGTTTGCCGACGACGTGGAGTTGTTCATGCGCTCGTGAAGTCGCTCAACGCGCGAGAACCGTTGGGTGCTGACGACGTCTGGCGAGATCGCGGTCCTGCCGAGAGGGCGCACGCGCCATCATGGCCGTTGGCAGATCTCGAGTGGCGGCTCTTCCCGCGTGTTATGCTGGCATCCATGAGGGGCGCATCCTGGCTCGTGGCTGGCATCGTCGTCCCAGGCGCCGCGGCGTGCGGCGGGGGCGTGCAGCTGGACGCGCCGAACGCCAGCGCGGGCGGCAGCGGCGGCGCGTCCTCGCGCGGGACCTCTGGCAGCAGCGCAAGCGGCGGCGCAAGCGCCGGGAACAGCGCAAACGGCGGCGCAGCCGCTGTCACCGCGTGTCCAAAAGCGGGCGCTCCGTCCAATGACTTCCTGGGGCTCGATGGTCAGCGCTGTGCGCGCCAAAGCGAGCTCTGCGTCGGCGGGTGCGGCCTCGACTGCAGTTGCCAATCGCCCAGTGATGACGGCGACCTCAGCTGGCACTGCGTCTTGCACTCGTGCATCACGCGCGAGCCGCCGCTGGCCTGCCCGAACGACCCGCGCGCCGTCTCACGGATCGACGGACAACTCTGCGATCCGATCGACAGCACGTGCGGCGGCTGCACCGCCGGGACGGCGTGCACGTGTCGCGTCCCGAGCGAGGACGCACTGCCCGCGTGGAACTGCGTGAGCCTCGGCTGTCCGCCGTAGTCTTCATGCAGGGTAGTAGTGAAGCGTCCGTCACACGCGAAGGAAGACGCGGTTCAACTTTTGAGTGCGAGTGCGAGGAACGGGGTCAGGTCGTCGACCATTGGGAGCTAGTGACGCGTCGCGCTGGGGTCGAGTCTCGGTACCTGAAGGGGCGCCGTAGGCGCCAGGGGGGCGACACTCGGGCCGCCCAGGGTTGCGCAACACGCTGAGCTCGCTCGAATTTCTCGCCGTGCCCGTGATTCCCCAAGAAACGCGAACTTCGGTCTCGGGCCAGAGGCTATCTACTCACACGGAAGAGCGCATCGAACACTCTCGTGCGCCCCAGAGAACAAAAGGACATCGCAATGAACAGGTTCGGTCTGGCGGCGCTCGGCCTCCTTGGCGTCTTTCTACCCGCCCGGGCGGCCTTCGCCACGAAGAGCGCGGAGCTCTACACGAGTGCGGCGTACGGGTACGGCCGCTACGAGACGCGAATGCGCGTCGCGGCTGGCGACGGCGTCGTCAGCGCGTTCTTTCTCTGGAAGGACGGCTCCGAGAAGGCGGGTACCTTTTGGAACGAGCTCGACTACGAGAAGATCGGCGCGAACTGCCAACTTTCGACCAATGCCCTGTATGGCAATCCGTCGGCCAACCATTCAACGAAGCCGACCGTGAGCGCGGATCTGTGTGGGGAGTTCCACCTCTATAGCTACGAGTGGACGGCGGACTACATCGCGTGGTCACTCGACGGTAAGGAGATTAGGCGCGAGACGGGTGAAACCGCGGCCGCATTCGCGCAAAACGCGAGCGCCGGTATGCAGATCCACTTCAACCTCTGGCCGGGAGACTCGTCGTTCGGAGGCAACTTCAGCCCCAGCATTCTGCCGGTTCACCAATACATCGACTGGGTTCAGTTCTCGTCTTATGCCAATGGCGCGTTCACCGTCACGTGGCGCGAGGATTTCAACGGCTCCACGGCCCCCAGCGGGTGGCTGACGGGTGATTGGGGCTCACCCAAAAACCTCTCGACGCACGACCCTCGGAACGTGAATTTCTTAGGCGGCTATGCCGTGGTCTCGCTGACTGCCGACGACGCAACTGGGCCAGCCGGCGCGGTGTCTGGCCCTGGTGGTGGCGGAACGGGCGGCATGGGCGGGGGCGGTGCCAACCCGAGCGGTGCCGGCGGGATGGCTCAAGCGGTTGCCGGCGCGAGCGCGGGCGGTGCGGCAAGCATTGCGGGTGCGGCCACGGCGGGCGGCAGCAATGGCAACGGGGCCGCAGGCGCGAACGCTGGCGCTGCCGCGAGCGGACCGAGCGGCGCTGCCGGCACGAGTGCACCCGGGTCCACGAGCTCGGCTGGAACGACGGCTACGCAGGTCGGCACGACCAGTGGAACGGCCGGCGCGCAGGCGACGGCCGGTACGCCCGGTGCTGCTGGCACGAACGGCAATGATGCGAACGGCTGCAGCTTTCACGTACCGGGATCGACACGTTCGTCGCCGCGCGGAGCGGGCATCGGCGCGCTGCTCCTGCTTGCGCTTGCGGCCGCCTTCCGGCGACGGCCGGTGTCTCGCGCATGAGCTCCAGCCGTTGATCGAGCCCATGTCAGTGTATGTTCACCGCTCGCGTCATCGGAACCGCCTTTTCGCCGTCGTCAGTCCGCTGTTCGTTTCGGCGACCCTTGCCTGCAGCCAGACCGCCGATCGAGAAAGTGGCAGCAGCGCCGGGGCGAGCGCGCATGCCGGGAACGCGGCAAGTGCAGGTGCAGGTGCGACGGGAACAGCGGGAGCGGCCAGTGTGTCGAACGGCGGGGCGGGCGGCGGCTTCGCAGGTACGTTCACTTATCCAGCGCCGGTGGCCGCCTGGCAGCCGAGCCAAGCCTGTGTCGACCAAGTCGCGCCGATCGTCGCGCGGATGACGCTTCGGCAGAAGGCGGGGCAGATGGTTCAGGCCGACTCCGCCTCAATCACCGCGGCGGACGTCGCCACGTATCAGCTCGGCTCGGTCTTCAGCGGGGGCACGTCCGACCCCGCGACCGACGACGCTCCACAAACCTGGCGAACCTTCGTCGAAAGCTTCGAGGCCCAGGCCAGCGCATCCGGCATCCCGCTCATCTATGGCATCGACGCCGTGCACGGAAACAACAACGTGAGCAACACGGTCGTGTTTCCTCACAACATTGGGCTCGGCGCCACTCGCGACCTCGCACTCGTCACCGAAATTGGACACATCACCGCCCTTGAAATGCGGGCCACGAGTCTCGACTGGACGTTTGCGCCCACCATCTCACCGGCCCAGGACGAACGCTGGGGGCGCACCTTCGAGAGCTACTCCGAAGTGCCGGCGCTGGCGGCTGCGATGGGCGTGGCCGTGCTCGAGGGTTTGCAGGGCGACTCGCTGCGCGGGCCCGAATCAGTGGTCGCGTGTGCGAAGCATTTTGCGGGCGACGGCGCGACGGCGGGCGGCGTCGATAAGTCGGACGCCGTGCTCGACGAGGCGACGTTCCGAAGACTCGGGGTCGAGGTGTATCAACCGCTGATCAACGCGGGCGTCGGCAGCATCATGGTTTCGTACAGCAGCTACAACGGCATCAAGATGACCGGAAACGTCCACTGGCTGACGGACGTGCTCAAAGGCGAGATGGGGTTTCGGGGCATCGTCGGATCCGACTGGGCCGCGTTCGAGCAACTCGCGGGCGACGCGGCGACGCAAGTGGCTACGGCCGTGAACGCCGGCATCGACATGCTCATGGAGCCCGCACTCGCGCCACGAGACGTCGCCCTGCTCGAGGCGGCGCCGACCGCGAGCGGCTCTGCCTACATCCCGCTCTCGCGCATCGACGATGCGGTGACGCGCATTCTCACCGTCAAGTGCGAGCACGGTATGCTCGCGCCCGGCTACGATCCGAACGGCGGCGCCGCGTTGCTCGCCGAGCTCGGCTCGCAGACGCACCGCGACGTCGCCCGCCGCGCGGTCCGCGAGTCGGCGGTGCTGCTGCGGAACGCATCGAAGGTGCTGCCGCTCGCGGAGACGGCGCGGGTTCACGTTGCCGGCTCCGGGGCGGACTCGGTTCAGCGCTTATGCGGAGGCTGGACAGTCGATTGGCAAGGCATCGGCACGAGCAAAAAGGGCCCTGGTGTGACCACGGGCACGACGATCTTGACGGGGATCCGCGCAATTGCCGGCAGCGCCAATGTGACCTACTCCGCAGACGGAAGCGGCATTCCGGACGGCGCGACTCACATCGTCGTCGTCATGAGCGAGGCTCCGTACGCCGAGGAGCACGGCGATACGACCAATCTCGATCTGGCCAGCAGAACCCCCGACCTGCCCGTGCTGCAAGCGGCCCGAAGCTCAGGGCTGCCGGTCATCGCCGTGATCGTGAGCGGGAGGCCGCTCATCATCGAGCCCTACCTCGAGCTTGCGGACGCTTGGCTGGCGGCTTGGTTGCCAGGTTCGGAGGCAGACGCCTTTGCCGACATCCTGTTTGGTCGCTACGCCCCCACGGGCAAACTCGGCCATACCTGGCCGAGGACGATGGCGCAGATCCCGATCAACCTCGGCGACTCCGATTACGGCAGCGATCCGCCGCTTTTCCCCTTCGGGTACGGCCTCACTTACTGACATCATAGGAGCTCATGATTTACCGAACGAGCTCTCTAGTGGCGCAGTGCGCGGCAAGCGTCGTGCTCGCGCTCACTCCGGCCTTGCTCCCCGCTTGCGCGTCGGACGGCCCGGGCGCCGTCGGTGGAGCGTCGGGCTCCGTTGGGCAAGGCGGAAGCGGCGGCAGTGCGGCGAGCGGTGCCAGCGCGGCGAGCGGTGCCAGCGCGGCGAGCGGCAGCAGTGCGGTGAACGGCGGGACCAGCGCCGGCAGTGGCGCGGACGGCGGATCGCTCAGCGGGGGCTCGTCCGCGAGCGGCGGGGGCAGCGCCCGCGGAGGCTCGGCTGGGAGCTTGGCCACCGGTGGTACGTCGGCGAGCGGCGGTCGACACTCAGCGGGAGCATCCGGCACCGGGGGTGCACCCAATAGCGCGGGTGCTGCGGCGGGCGGCGGAGCGGGAACCGCAGGCACGGGAGCTGCTACGAAGTGCCCGAGCGCGGCGTGGAAGCTCGCCTGGGGCGACGACTTCGACGGAGCTTCTGGCACGGCCGTCGACGGCAGCAAGTGGGCGTACGACAGCGGCCCCAATTGGTACAACGGCGAGCTCCAGGACTACACGACAGGCAACGCCAATGCCTCGCTCGACGGGAAGGGGATGCTCATCATCGAGGCGCGCAAGGAAGCTCGCGAGGGCAGGGAGTACACTTCCGCGCGCCTAAAGACAGAGGGCAAGAAGACCTTCACCTACGGGCGCGTCGAGGCTCGAATGAAGTTGCCCTATGGCAAGGGGATGTGGCCGGCGTTCTGGATGTTGGGAGGCAACTCGTGGCCGGACACCGGCGAGATCGACATCGTGGAAAACTTGGGCCGTGAGCCGTCGATTGCTCACGGAACCATCCATGGGCCGGGCTATTCGGGGGCGGCCGGACCGGCGGGGTCGTATACGCTCCCTGGAAGCGCTGCATTCTCCGACGACTTCCACCTCTTCGCCATCGAGTGGGAGAGCAATGCCATTCGCTGGTACGTCGACGACACTCTCTACTCGACCAAGACCCCTGCCGACATCAGCGGCAAAACCTGGGTCTTCGATCACGGTTTCTTCATCATCTTGAATCTAGCTGTCGGCGGCGAGTGGCCGGGCAACCCCGATGGGACCACAGTGTTCCCGCAGAGGCTGCTGATCGACTACGTCCACGTGTGCCAGAAGTAGGAGGCTCAGGCGCTCGGGCCTCGCGAATTCCTCGCGCTCTCGGCACGACGAGCCGTCGCGCCGCGTTTGTTGGACGCGCCGATGACGATGACGCAGTGCGTAGGCAAGATCGACGCCGCCGTTCCGATTTTTGTCCAAAGACGCCCTGCTCGCGACAGCTCTCATCCAGATGGGCTCTTTGCATTCGATCCGCCGTCCCTCGCGGCTGCCAGGGCCAGGGGGGGAGTGCATCCGTACCTTCGAGCAAGAGCTCGACTACCTGTACGGCACTCTACGGCGGCTCGGCGCGCCGACAGCCGACATCGACGACTTGCTGCAGGACATTTTCGTGGTCCTGTATCGCAATTGGTCGACGCTCGACTTGACGCGCCCGCTCCGTCCCTGGCTGTTCGGCGTCTCGTTCCGCGTCGTCCGTGCGCACCGACGCCGGCGTGCCCGTGAATCGCCTTGGGGTGGGTTGGACCCGGAGGACGTCGGTGATGGTCCGGAGCGTACCTTGGAAGGGCAGGAGTCCCTCGCGCTCCTGTGGGCCGCCTTGGAGCTGATCCCCAGCGCGCGGCGTTCGGTCGTCATGAAACACGATCTCGAAGGCTTCGAGATCGTCGACATTGCGCGGCAATTATCGATGACCAAGTTCGGGGTTTACGCCAGGCTATACAAGGGGCGCAAAGAATTGGCGTCGGCGGTGCGACGACTTTTGAGAGAAGGCGTACCAGTATGAAACGTCGCGAACCGACCTTGGAGCCTGAGCTAGCGGCGCTCCTCGACCCGCGCAGAGTCGAGCGACGGGCGCCGCCCGAGGTGCGTGCACGAGCACTCGCCCGTGTTCGTGCGATAGTCGCCGCGGGCGGGCAAGTCCCACCGGTCACTGCGCTTTCGCTGGCGCCTCCACCGTCGGCGCGGCCCGCGCTGGGCCGCGGTCTGGTTCGGTTTGCTTTGCCCGCTTCGCTCGCTGCCGCCGCAGTCGTTGCTATCGGAGCGGTAGCCGCTTTGCACACGCCACCTGCTCGCACTCCGCCGCTCGCGGCGAGCGCGCCGCCCGCCGCAGTGCTTCAGCAGGTCGAAGCCCCAGCGATACAACCGCAAGGCGCTACACTGCCAAGCGTCGCGCCCCCCAAACCCGCGCGCAACGCACGGCCCAGTGGCGACTCGGGTACGACCGAGCTCGAGCTGCTCGCGCGTGCTCAGGCCGCGTACACGCAGCGTGACTTTTCGCGCGCCATCGCCCTAATCAGCGATTTGAATCGATGGTTCCCCAATGGGCATCTCGCCGAAGAGCGAGAAGCACTGCGCGTACGATCGCTCATGGCTGCCGGACGCGCTGCCGAAGGGCAGCGCGCAGCGGCGGCCTTTGCGGTTCGATTTCCGCGTAGCGTCCTTTTGCCGAAGGAACGAAAGCCTTGAAGAAGCGGGCCCGCTGGCGGTTGAAACGAGTGGCTCGTTCGATCAGTATGTGGCAGTGATCGCGCGATACACGGGCGCCCAGATTGGCGTCGGCGCCGTATGCCTTTCGCTATTTCATCCAGCGCAAGCTTCGGCAACGCCCGCTGACTTTTCCGTCACGCTCGAGTACGCCCCCGCCACTCAGTGCCCGGGTGCCGAGGACCTGAAGGCGGCCGTCGTCGCACGTCTGGGCTACGATCCCTTCGCGGATGATGCCCCACACCACGTGTCGCTGCAGATCACTCGCAAGGCTGGCTCGCTGGACGGTCGCATCGAGTGGCGCGATGCCGAAAGGAAGTGGGCTGGTGATCAGGCCTTCACCATGGGCAGCGGTGATTGTCTGCGCCTCACGCGTACCATGGGGCTCGCGCTTGCCGTTCAGATTCAACTACTGCGAGATCCAAACGCAGCTCCCGCGGTCGAGCGCGACTCGGGCGTACCGTCCACGCCAAAGGGCGTACAGTCCACGCCAAAGGGCGTACCGTCCACGCCAAAGGCCGTTGCCGAGCAGCCCGGGGACAGACCCGCGCCGGGTGCGACTGCGCCGACCCAGGAAGATGTGCGGGCTGTCGTGAGTCGCCCGGCACGTGCGCCGAGCCCTGGTTTTCCTCCTGTATTCGCGTTGGGAGTCGGGCCAGCCATCGGCTTCGGGATGGCCCCTCATCCGATCTCGAGCGGTCGCGTATTCGGACTGCTTGCCTGGCAGCACGCCTCAATCCAGCTGGCTGTCGAAATGAGCCTGCCGGCCACCGCCCGGCGCGCCGACGGAGCAGGAGTATCCGAGCAATTATTACTGCTCGGTGCTGCGGGCTGCAAAGCCCTCGAGCGCTGGAGTGCGTGCGTCGTGCTGAATGTTGGGCGAGTCAGCATGGCGGGCCAAGACATCGACCTTCCCAGCTCGACACACCTGCCATTCGTCGCCACCGGGCTCCGCGCGGGTTTCAGCCAACCACTCGGCGTGCGTGCCTTCATCGGCGCGCACGCGGACGGGCTGGTCATCTTGACACGCTGGACAGCGAGCCTCGACGACGTCCCCGTATGGACCATGCCCCGCTTCGCCGCCGCCCTGGGTATCGACCTGGGCCTCCAGTTTCGCTAAATTTTCTGTGCAACACGCTTCGCTCCCAGACAGTTCTCTGCAGCAGAGACTGCGCAGCGGAAACCCTTTGTTTGCCGCGGGCCGGTGATCGGAGAAGCGAAGCCGTGACTCGAACAATCAAGCAATGCATCCCAGGTGTCTCCGTGGCGCTGACCGTGGCGCTCGGCCTCATGCAGCCCCGGCTGGCTTCGGCTGCGGATCCCGTGGAAAAACTGCAAGAATTTGCTTTGGACCAGGTTCAAATCACGGACCCATACCAGCAGAACCTGTTCGCGAAGAACGTCGCCTTCCTGATCACGACGCTGAATAGCGATCGTCTCCTGGCCGGCTTCAAAGCCGTCTCCGCCGGCACGACCGCAACGAACCTGTACGGGGGCTGGGAGAGCCAGAACATCCGCGGGCATTCCCTGGGCCACTGGCTGTCGGCGGTCGCGCACGCTTATCAGCAAGCGAAGGGGAGTGATCCCGCCTTGGCGAGTCAGATCAAGGCCAAGCTCGACGACGTCATTTCGAAGTTGAAGTCCTATCAGTCCGCGAACGGCTTCCTGTTCGCGACGCCCGTGTCGCAGTTCGACGACATGGACAGCGGCGGCAGTAACAACTGGGTGCCGTACTACACGATGCACAAGGTTCTAGCGGGGCTGCTCGATGTCTATGAGCTCGAGCAAAACCCCGACGCTTTGGCGGTCGCCAGCAAAATGGGTGATTGGCTGTACGCGCGCGCTTCCGGCTGGAATGCCAGCGCGAAATCGCGGGCGCTTTCCTCCGAGTACGGCGGGATGAACGACGCGCTGTACGAGCTGTACAAGCACACGAAGAGCGCGAACCACCTGACGGTGGCTCACATCTTCGATGACACGGGCCTGTTCACCAGCACCGCCCAGGGCAACGACACGTTGAGCGGGAAGCACGCCAACATGACGATTCCCAAATTCATCGGCGCTTTGAACCGCTATCGAACCATCGGCGCCAGCGAGTCGTCTTACCTGGCGGCGGCCGACCAATTCATGGCCATCGTGCTCAAGAGCCATACCTACGTGACTGGCGGCAACAGCCAGGATGAGCACTTTCACGAGCCCGGAAAGTTGGACGCGCGGCGGGACAACGTGAACAACGAGACCTGCAACGCTTACAACATGTCGAAGCTCACCCGGGATCTGTTCAAGGTCACCGGGGACGTCAAGTATGCGGACTTCTACGAGCGCATTCACATCAACGAGATCTTGTCGTCCATGAATCCGACCACCGGCATGACGACCTACTTCAAACCGATGGGGACGGGCTATTTCAAGGCGTTCGGAACGCCGGACAGCAGCTTTTGGTGCTGTACCGGCACGGGCATGGAGAACTTCAGCAAGCTCGGGGACAGTGTGTACTTCCACGACGCGACCGACCTGTACGTGGTGGGCTATGTGAGCTCGACGTTGAATTGGTCCGATCGCGGCTTTTCGATCAGCCAGGTGACGGACCTGCCGCTGACCAACAAGGTGAGCTTCACCATCAACCAGGCGCCGCTCGACGCGGTGAATCTCAAATTCAGAAAGCCGTACTGGCTGGCTTCCTGCCAATCAGCGACGGTTGCGGTCAACAGTCAGTCGCTCAATGCCGTCGACTCGGGCGGCTTTCTGGGCGTGAGCCGAGTTTGGAAAGCGGGAGACAAGGTCGAGCTCACGCTGCCGATGGACGTCCAGGTCTCGCGCTTGGCGGACAATCAGAACGCGGTCGCGTTCACCTACGGACCAATTGTGCTGTCTGCGGGGCTCGGAACCGCGAGCATGACTACGACTGGGCATGCCTGGACGATCGCCGCCACGAAGCCGACCGGTATCCAAGAAACCATCGCCATCGATGGCGGGACCACGATCAATAGCTGGCTAGCCAACATCAAGACCAACTTGACTCAGACTTCTGGCAAGCTCGAGTTCAATCTCAAGAACACGGATTCGGACGGGAAGCTGACGTTCATTCCTCACTACTCCCGCTACCAAGACCGGTACGGCATCTACTTCAAGTTGTCCGGCAGCGCGGGGGCCGCGGTGACCGCGCCCCCGTGTCCGGCGACTGCTGGCACGGGCGGCGCTGGCGGATCAGGTGGCGCGGGCGGCGCCCCCGCGGGCGTTTCCGGCGGCAGCAACGCCACTGCAGGCGGTGAGGGCGGTGCTGCGGCTGCCGTGGCAGGCGCCTCGGGGCTCGGCGGTGCGTCGCTCGGCGGCACTGGCAACGCCATTGCTGGCAGCAGTGCAATCAGCGGCGCGCCCGCAGTTGCGGTCGGTGGCGCTTCCGGCAAAGGAGGCTCGAGCATGCCGTCGGCGGATAGCGCAAACGATGGCGGTTGTTCGTGCGACCTCGGCAAAGCCAAGACGAATCGTCGTTGGTCGCTCGCGCTGCTGGTGGCCTTGGGCCTGATGGCGCGCCGTCGCCGCTTCGAGCAGCGCGCCAGTTCCTAAATCGGGCAGCGCGCCAGTTCAGCGCTCGGCAGCGGTCACTTCACTTCGCGGTGACCGCCGCCTGCGTGCCGTCGTACTTCACGACTTGGTCCGGCGTCGCGCTGACTTCGACGCCGCTGCCGTGACTTCCGCCCACGAACACGACGTTGAAGGTTCGCGTCATTTGCATGCCGGGGAAGCTGCCCGTGCGCGCGCCAATCGTCAGCGTTTTGGTCGACTCGGTCCAGGTCAATGGGATCCGCGCAGACTGCCCCTGCTCGTAGTCGTAGCCGTCGCCCGCGTCTTCGTAGATCGTAAACGATGCGTCCTGCCCTTTGTAGATCCGCAGTTCGATCGGGTCCGAGCTCTGGCTGGCATACTGAATGTTCGGCCCCATCGGTAGGATCGAGCCCGCTCTGACCAACAGCGGGATCCGACTTAGGGGCGCGTCGATCGACATCTTACTGCCACCCGTCGTCGTTGCGCCGGTCCAGAAGTCGTACCAGGTGCCCGCGGGCAGGTAGATGGAGCGAGTGGTTACTCCGGCTTCGGTCACTGGGCTCACCAGCAACGCCGGGCCAAACATGAACTGATCGGCGATGTTGTAGACGTTGGCATCGTTCTGATAGTCGAACGCCAAGTGTCGCATGATGGTGTAGCCGTCTTGTGTGACCATCGCCGCCAGCGAATAGATGTAAGGCATCAGCCGGTAGCGCAAGCTGTCGATCGTCAGCAGGTTGGTCTTGGTGGTGGCGCTCCACACGTTGCTATACAGCTCTCTCGCCCCCTGACCATGAATGCGGAACGTTGGACAGAAGGCGCCGAACTGGAACCAGCGTGTGAATAGCTCATTGCTCGCGCTCGAGCTCCAATTCACGCTGCCCCCAAAATAGCCGCCGATGTCCGTGGTCCAGTAGGGCATGCCTGCCAGGGCGTAGTTGAGCCCGCCCGGCAGCTGCCGCTTGTAGGTAGCAAAATCGGAGTTGATGTCACCGGACCAGACGCCCGCGGCGTAC
>Ga0247779_1000157_pt1 | contig 53515 bp, 50 predicted proteins | sample UWRJL221509R5_FD_179925 | JGI IMG/M metagenome (GOLD analysis project Ga0247779, IMG submission 179925) | Plant litter microbial communities from Arlington Agricultural Research Station in Wisconsin, United States - UWRJ-L221-509R-5 | ecosystem: Environmental > Terrestrial > Plant litter >...
AGGTCAGCACATTGAGCGGGCCGAACGGGTAGTAGGTCGCATTGCTGACGATGGTCGTCGTGATGCCGCTGGACTTCCAGGTCACCGTCTTCACGCGGCCGACGGCATCGCGCGTATAGGTCGCGACGGCGCCGCTCGGATAGGTGATCGAGGCGAGGCGATCGGCGACGGTGTAGCCGTACTGCGTGGTCAGCGTGGCCGTTCCCATCACCTGTTTCTTCTGGGTCACGTTGCCGCGGCGGTCGTAGCAGTAGGTGGTGCTGCCCGAGGCATCCGTCATGCGGGTCAGTCGGCCTATCGGGTAGGAGGTGCCGCAGCGGGTGGTCGCATTGCTCTCGTCGTACGCGTAGGCGACGTTGAGTCTGGTCGTCGGATAGGCGATCGCGCTGAGGCGGTTCAATGCATCGTAGGTGTAGGTGCTGGTGGTGCCGCGGTTGTCGGTCTGGCTGATGCGGTTGCCGGCCTTGTCCGACACATAGGTGGTGCCGCCGGTGTCCGGGCTGGCCAGATGAGTCAGGTTGTTGAGGCCGTCGTAGGTGTAGACCGTGTTGTCGCCATCCGGGTCGGTGACCTGGCGCAGGTTGTCGCGGGCGTCGTAGGTGTACTGCGTGGTGGTGTTGGCGGTGGAAAGGTCGGTGCCGTTGTAGTTCTGGATCGTGGCGACCAGGCGATTCAAGCCGTCGTAGCTCTGCTTCGTTGTGGTGCCGAGGCCGTCCTGCACCAGCACGCGGTTGCCGTTGCCGTCGTAACCGTCGGCAACGCCGGTGTCGCTGAGCCCGTTCGAATGCTCGACCGGCGCGCTCGCGGCGTTGGTGATCTGGATCAGCTGGCTGAGCTGGTTGTAGCTGCGATGCAGGCTGCGCTTGAGCGTGCCGGACGCATCCTTCACCTGCTCGACGAGACGATTGCCGGCAGCATCCAGGCACGCGGCCGAGCCGACGCCACCGGGGCAATAGTCGATCGTGTTGTTCAAGCCATCGGTGATCTTGATCAGCCGATGCGCATCGTCATAGGTGTAGGCGAGAAAGGCGCCATCCGGCTGCGTGACCTTGATCACGTTGCCGACGGCGTCGTAGTCGATATGCGTGGTGGCATCGCCGAGACCCGCAGCCCCCGTCGCGCTCGCGCGCACGATGCGATCGGTCAGCCAGCCGCGCGGGTGATAGAGGACGTCGGTGTAGGTGCCGTTGGCATCCTGCATCCGCGTCACGCGGCCGTTCTTGTCGTAGGTCACGTAGGTGGTGACTTGGCCGAGCGCATTGGTGACCTTCCAGAGGTCGCCGTGGCGATGGGCGCAGGTGCCGGCGGTGAGCAGGCACGAGGCGTCGTCTGTTTGGTAGTAAGTGTAGGTTGTTGTGTCGTCGAGGCTGCTCATGCCGGGGTCGGTGGGAGCGCGTGGGCCGTTGGTGGATTTGACTAGGCCGATTACGGGACACGAGCCGGTGGTGATATCCGATTGCTCGCAATATGACGTGAGCCACTGACGCACGCCAACCGGCGCGGTCCCCAGCGTGCCGCACGCGTAGTCGGTTGCTCCAGCTACTGTTGGGTCGGCCTCACAACGTGAGGTTGCCTGACCTCGAGTGTTGTTGATATATCCCCAGCTCGTTTGAGCTTCGAGAGCACTGTTCGCGTTGTAGATTCGCCGCTGCGTTGGGACTCGGAACGCCGGGTGCCACTCGGTCTGGATCGTGCGTCTTGCGGACTGCGCCGATGAACCGGCAGAAGCCTCCGTACGGGAGGTCTCAATAAAACGTTGCAGATCGTAAGAATAGGTCGTCGTGTTACCATCGAAATCGGTCGTCGCGTCGACATTGCCAACACTGTCGTAATGGATATTTTTTGAACGGGTGGTGCAGCCTGCACAACTTCTAGTCTCGCCTGTGACGCGCAGTGCATTGGCTGTGGTTTGCGTCGCAAATGTGTGTTTCAACCCCAAGGAATCGTCGTATGAATACGGAACGTCTGCCACGACTGTTGCCATATCCGCGCCGCCTGCGTGATATGTTGAAAGCGGGTATCCGCTACCATCGTATGTGAACGTCGCATACGTTGTACCGTTTTCATCTGTAATGGACGTGAGCAACGGGCCCGAATAATTTGGAAAATCATAATTGTAAGTTTTATTTGCGCCCCCCGGAAAATGTGTTTTCCATACCTCGATACCCGCATCATTCGCAGTCTTATATTCATAGGTAAGAAAAGTGCCGTCGGGAAGCATTACACTCACAAGACGAAAGCGGTCGTCATACCCGTAATGAAGGCCTCTCCCTTTCTCATCGGTGACGGTATCAAGCAGATTTTGGCTATTGTAAGTTAGCGAAACAGAATGGCCGTCTCGCGTCGCAATCGCGACTAAGCGACCGGATACATCATATGTTTCAATCTCTCCCGCAGGCGACTCATACGTCCAACCGGTTGACATCTGACCAATCAAACTGCGTTTGAGCGTACCTTGCGCATCCGCCCCACCCAGGTAGCCATTGACCCCTTCAGAAAATGATAGAATGTCACCTGTCGGACGATCGAGCTGGGCAATTGTCACCCCTGCCCCGTTGACTTCAATAATGCCCCGCTCGTAATTTCCTCGCCAGTAAGTACTCAAGGGATGAATAATAAAACCAGCTCCTGCTGCATCGGGAAATCCGTCACTACGGTAACGTCTTTCTACTCGCAACAAACCCCCCATCCAGTCGGTTTCTAATTGAATCTTTCGCCGGTTAAAAACGTCAATTGGATTACCCGCTGTAGTACAAAGCTTATCGCACGGCGGAGGAGCAATCTTTGTCCTGTAACAGTAATATCCAATTATCGGGTCCATACCGCCACCCGTCCATCCCACAGGACATACAATTGGCGAACTTGGGAGCTCCTTGAACGCACATCCGTTTCCGGGCTGACAATGAATCGTTCCTTGTGCTGAATAGCTCTCCCAGCGAAGATTAGTCTCTCTAATAAATCCGTTCGGTAGCTCATTTGGTAGATCGGACCAATCGCCATGCCCATCCAGTGTCACTGAGCAGGGCATAGTTGCGCCCGTACAATCTTCGATGATTGCATCGGCCTGACGTTTGACAAGCATGGCGCCCTCGGTACTCCACTGTCCATAATTGAAAGGACTGGGGAGAACAGGAGGATCGGGATATGTGTTGTAGTCGATCAACAGACCCGAAGCATCCCAACGGGTAGCCCTTTGGGTTGCACGAATACATTCGTAGCCTGGCGCCAAACAACGACTCGGAAGAGCCAGTTGCGCTGGCGCTGAATCCACAAGCATCAATATCGCGGTTAGTACGATCGACATACCCCAGGCTCCTTCAGGTGTTCGCCGTGCAAGTATACTCAAGCTCACAGAGACTCTACTGATCGAGAGCCGTGGACGGTAGGCGGCCCCCGATCCGTTACCGAATGTGCGCTCTCTCGCGCCGCGCGCACTGGTCGGCGTGTCGGCGCATAGCCTCTACAGGTGGCTCGGGGCAATCACGCCTGACAGCACCCGGAAGCACGCGATCGAACTGGTCGACGCGAAGAGTGAGATCCTGCGGCTGCGGGCGCAACTGCGCCACTACAAGGATGAGTGCGACATTTATAAAAAGTCAGCGCGGTACTTCGTGCGGGAGCCCGAATGAAAAAAGGCGTCAGGTCTATTTTTCCCGATTTATTTCTTCTTGCTCATCAGCCATTCGGTACTTCCCCGAGTGAACACCTTGTATCCAAGCGCAAAGGGGACGGCGGTAGTTAAAAATCGAGCCAGCCCGCTATCAAGCAGACCTGAGGTGGCTGACATCCCCTCTTCTCAGCCCCACGCAGCCAACTAAAAGCAGGATCAGCTCGCGCGCAGCCACCCGGAGCCACCTGTCCTCGCTGCTCAAGAAGGCGCTGCCACACCCACTCGACCCAAACACACCAACCCCCAATCACCCCGCACCCTGACCGCCCTCCCCCAAGCCGCTATACTTCGCCCTTTGCGCCTCACCCGGGGTGCGAACGCCAGCGAATGAACCCGAACTTCCTCGATTTCGAACAGCCGATTGCCGATCTGGATGCCAAGATCCAGGAGCTGCGCCAGGCCAGCCACGGGCAGGCGTTCAATATCGACGACGAAGTCCGCACGCTGCAGGGCAAGCTGAAGACGAAGACCGCGGAGATCTTCCGCAACCTCACGCCGTGGCAGATCGCGCAGGTGGCGCGGCATCCGGCGCGGCCGTACACGCTCGACTATGTCGGCGTGATGTGCGAGGAATTCCACGAACTCGCCGGCGACCGCACCTATGCGGACGATGCCGCGATCGTCGGCGGTCTCGGCCGCATCGATGGGCGCAGCGTGATGATCATCGGCCACCAGAAGGGCCGCGACACCAAGACCAAGGTGCGGCGCAATTTCGGCATGCCGCGTCCGGAAGGCTATCGCAAGGCGCTGCGCCTGATGCAGCTGGCCGAGCGTTTCAAGCTGCCGATCCTGACCTTCATCGACACGCCCGGCGCGTATCCCGGTGTCGGTGCGGAAGAGCGCGGCCAGAGCGAGGCGATTGCGCGCAACCTGCTCGAGATGGCGGACCTGCGCGTGCCGATCGTGTGCACGGTGATCGGCGAAGGCGGCTCCGGCGGCGCGCTCGCGATCGGCGTCGGCGATGTCACCAACATGCTCGAATACAGCACGTACTCGGTGATCACGCCGGAAGGTTGCGCATCGATTTTGTGGAAGACCGCGGAGCGCGCGAAGGATGCAGCCGAAGCGCTCGGTCTGACCGCGCCGCGCCTGATCGAACTCGGTCTGGTCGACAAGGTGGTGCGCGAACCGTTCGGCGGCGCGCATCGCAATCCGCGTTCGATGGCGATCCGCCTGAAGGCCGTGCTGCTCAACCAGCTCGATGCGCTCGAACCGCTGGACGAGAAAACCCTGCTCGAGCAGCGCTATCAGCGCCTGCGCCGCTACGGTGCGTATACCGGCTGAGATCCGCTCGCGGTCTCATTGCGACTGCGCAAGCGTGCCTGCCGCGCGCGGACGCGTCGGCAGGCACTCAGGTACGCAATTCCCCTTCGAGCGATCAGGCGAGCGCTTTCGGATCCGGCCCGAAGCGGTTCGATCCGCGCGTTCCCTCGATGCACAAGAAAACCAGCAGCACGATGCCGCCGATCAAGGGCACCAGGCAGATCAGCAGCCACCATCCGCTGCGATCCGTGTCGTGCAGGCGGCGCACCGTGACACCGAGCGACGGCAGCAGCACGGCGAGCGCGTAGATGGCGCCGAGCGTGCCGATCCCGGCCGAGGCGGAGACCGTGCCCATCGCATGGTCGATCGCCATCAGAACCAATGAAATGATCACGCTGATCAGGGTGAACATCCAGTATTCCTGGCGCCGCGCACGTCCGTCGAACGCGACGTAGCGTTTCAGTACCGACAGATACCAATTCATGAAACCCCCTAGGTTGTGACTCCGAATGCAGTCGATCCCCTGTCGCCGCTGGCGACCGGCGCATCATGCGAGCTGCGCGGCCGCGCCGCAATCCCGCGCCGGCCGGCGAAGGTTTCCGCCGGTGTGAGCGATGGCGGACAATAGGCGCCCGCCTACGACCTGCGATCACCATGACCTACGCCGCACGCACGCGCCTCGAAAACGAACTCGCCTCGATCCGCGAACAGGGCCTGTACAAGAACGAACGCATCATCACGACGCCGCAGTCGGCGCAGATCCGCACCGACGACGGGCGCGAAGTGCTGAACTTCTGCGCCAACAACTACCTCGGACTCGCCGATCATCCGGACATCGTCGCGGCGGCGAAGGACGCGCTCGACACGCATGGTTTCGGACTCGCCTCGGTGCGTTTCATCTGCGGCACGCAGGATCTGCACAAGCGGCTCGAGAGGACCATCTCGACCTTCTTCGGCAGCGACGACACCATCCTTTACACCAGTTGCTTCGATGCGAACGGCGGCTTGTTCGAGACGATCCTCGGCGACGAGGACGTGGTGATCTCCGATGCGCTGAACCATGCCTCGATCATCGACGGCATTCGTCTGTGCAAGGCGGAGCGACGTCGCTACGCGAACGGCGACATGGCGGAACTCGAGAAACATCTGGCCGAATCGCAGGGCAAGCGCACGCGCCTGATCGCGACCGACGGCGTGTTCTCGATGGACGGCTACATCGCCAAGCTCGACCAGATCGTCGCGCTGAAGAAGAAATACAACGCCCTGCTGATGGTCGATGATTCGCACGCGACCGGCTTCGTCGGCCCGACCGGACGCGGCAGCGCGGAGCTGCACGGCGTGATGAACGAAGTGGACGTCTTTACGTCCACGCTTGGCAAGGCGCTCGGCGGCGGTTCCGGCGGCTTCACCAGCGGGCGCCAGGCGATCATCGACCTGCTGCGCCAGCGCTCGCGTCCGTATCTGTTCTCCAACACCCTGCCGCCGCCGCTGGTTGCCGCGTCGATCAAGGTGTTCGAGATGCTGTCGTCGAGCACGAGCCTGCGCGACAAGGTCAACGACAACGCCCTGTATTTCAGGAAGCGCATGAGCGAGGCCGGCTTCGAGATCCGCCCGGGCACGCATCCGATCGCGCCGGTGATGCTCGGCGATGCCAAGCTCGCACAGGCGTTCGCGCAGGAGCTGCTCGCCGAAGGCATCTACGTGATCGGCTTCTTCTATCCGGTGGTGCCGCAGGGCCAGGCGCGCATCCGCACGCAGATGAGCGCGGCGCATACGCACGCGCAGATCGATCAGGCGGTCGCTGCCTTCGTCAAGATCGGCCGCAAGCTCGGCGTGATCGGCTGATCAGCCGAGGTCGGCGATGATCTGCGCGGCGCGGCGCGCGCCGTCGTAGGCGACCAGGGTGTCGCGGAAATGGCGCGCGCGCTCGGCGTAGGCGGGATCGTTCAACACGTCGCGCAGGGCGCGCTCGAAACTCTCGAAGCTCAGCTGCCGGGTCGAGAGTTTGCGCCCGAGCCCGAGGCGTTCGATCGCCTCGAGATTCCATTCCTGCTCGCCCTGGTTCGGCACGCCGACCAGCGGCACGCCATGGCCGAGCGCCGAATAGATCGAACCGCGGCCGCCGTGCGCCACCATCGCCGCGCAGCGCCGGCCGAGCACGGCGCTGGCCGGAACGTAGTCGGTGACGGTCACTTCGGGCGGACACGCCGGCCCGGTGTAGCCGTAGAGACCACCGGTAGCGGCAACCACCTGATAGTCGGCAGAGCCGCCGAACATGCGCCCGAGATAGCCGACGATGCGCGAGAACATTTCGCCGTACGAACCGAGATACACGAAGATCGTCTTGCGTCCGGCACCGAGCTGCTTGAGCCAGTCCGGCGCCGCGGCGGATTGCTCGTGCACGAGCGGGCCGACCATGTGCACGTGCGGCGGCAGCGCGGCAGTCGCTGCGAGTTCGTGCGCATCCATCAGGATCGTGGCGTCGCCTTCGAACAGATCCTTCATCGACTCGACACCGGCGGCGCCGTGTTCGCGCAAGTACACGTTGTAGGGACGCGCCCAGCGGCGAAACAACGCCGCCTCGGTCCAGCCGCTGAGCGGTCGCAGCAACCAGTGCGGCAGGCTGCGGCCGATTGCGCCGAGCGGATGCGATTCCGGCAGCACCTTCTCGCCGGCGTAGTAGCGCGTGAGTACGGTATTGCAAAGCACCGCGCGCGCCGTTCTGGTGAGGCGCGCGGAAATGCCCAGCGTCGGACGATGCAGGTCGACCACCGCGGTCGGACGATGGCGTTCGATCAGCGCGGATTCCTGCGCGACGAACTCGGCGATGCTGGCGCGATCGTGGTAGTCCAGGCTCGACTTGTTGATGTAGTCGACGGCATGCTGCGGATCGAGTTCGATGACGTCCTCGACCTCGAAACCGGCGTCGGTGATGTAGCGCACGCACTTGCCGCGCGCGGCGAACACGACGCGATGACCGGCCTTGCGCAATTCATCGCCGATCGCGACCAGCGGCTGGGTTCCGCCCAGGTGGTTCGCGTACGGGAACATCAGAATCGTCTTCATTGCCACTCGGTTGCCACGGATGCCGATCCCTGACTTCGCTTCCCTTGGAGGGCGCGGACTCGCCGCTGTTGCCCGGCCGTATGACCGTGGCGGAGGCGCCGGAGTATAAATTTATTCGACGCGGCAGAGTGTCGAATCCGTGCTCACTGGCGATTCTCCTACACGTCGCGGCGATGAGGGCTTGCAACGTTCAGAAAAGCGGCGTCCGCACGCAGCGGACGCCGCGACTGGAAACGGGCATGGGGAGTCATGCCCGGCAATCCAAACCGGATCGGCGCCGTGCGCGCCGATGTCGAGGCTCAGCCGTCGAAGCCGTCGCCGAAGATCGTGTCGTCGTCGCCTGCCGCCACGTTGAAATGCACCGGCACGGCCGCCGGGTGCGTGCGATAGGCCGGGTCGTTGCTGAACACGCAGATCGTCGCGTCGTAGGTTCCGGGGGCGAGATCGGTGGCGTCGAAATCGACGGTGTAGATGCCGTAGGGATCGCCGGGCTGCGCGGAACCCGCGGCGGTTTCGAGGCTCAACCAGGGCGCATCGAGCGGCTGCGTGCAATCGCCACCGGCCTTGGCAATCGCCAGCGCGAACAGCTGGCGATGATCGCCCGAAGGCGCCACCGGTGTCGGGATGCCCGTGAGCGGATCGATCGTCGCGACGGCGGCGGCACCATTGGTATCGTACGACGTCCAGTACAGGGTGCCGTTGGAGCGGTCGAACTTGATGCTCTGCGCAAACTTCGCATCGACGCCGAGCGGACCGACGATGCTGGCGTGGCCGCTGCTCTTGTCGATCGCGAGCAGCACGTCGTTCAAGGTATCGAGGCCGTACATCTGGCCGTTCTGGTCGACTGCGATGTCGGCGACATTGGTCGGCATGCCGATGTCGATCTGGCCGATGAAGGTCGCCGCCGCGGTGCCGCGATCGATCGAGTAGAGACCGGACCAGCCGTTGCTGCCGTTGCTCGACGCGAACAGCGTGCCGCTCGCCGGGTCCCACGACGCGCCCCACCATTGCTCGTTGGCGACCATGTTCTGCAAGGTGGACCAGCCGACCAGGGTCTTCGCGCCGCTGCTGGTATCGAGCGTGTAGAGCTGGTCGGCGTAGTAGTCGATGATCCACTCGCGACTGAAATCGTTGTCGACGAAATCACCGGCGGCGATGTTCATGCCGGCCTGATCGATGTCCGGCAGGATGATCGAGGCGAGTGACGGATCGGGCGTGAGCAGATCGAAGCCGATGAAATCCTGCGCGCCGGTGCCGGTGTCGAGCTGCACCGCGTATGCGGGAACCGTGCTCGTGCCGAGCACATGGCCGGACTGCGCAGGCGCGGCTGCGGCATCGTTGGTTGCCGTGGAAATTCGCTGCGCGCTCGCGGCAATCGCATCGGCGGCCGGCGCCGCGATCACGCGCTGCGGCAACGGCGCGACCGCGCTGGCCGGATATTCGCCGGCGCTCCAGGTCAGGGTTCGATTGCCGTCGTTGCCGATCACCAGCGGCTGCGTGACGCGGATGCCGGTAGCCGCGTTCGCATCCAGCTCGGTCACCGGCAGCGCGAGCTGCGCGGCGCCGATGTCGACCTGCGCGTCGGCGCTGACGCTGAAGGTCTGCGGCTGCTGCAGCGTCCACAACACGGCAAGACCCGGCGTCAGCGTCGGCGTGAAATACGAGTATTGCAACGCAGTCGTGGTGTCGGCCTGCAGGCCCGCGATCGCCTGTTCGCCGGCATCGCCGAATGCGCCGGAGCCGTCGCCGGTGGACTGGTACTGGAACAGATAGCTGCGCGTCGCTTCGTCGATGACCACCTCGAAGGTGAAACCATCCATCGTCGGGAAATCCAGTTGCATGTCCTTCCACTCGATCACGAAGCGGCGCTGGCCGACCGTGTTGCCGAGCGTCTTGCTGTAGATCTGACCGACGCGGTCGGTGTAGCTGCTCCAGGCCGGCGCGATTGCGTTGGGCACATAGCTCGATGGGAACGCCAGCGTGGACGGAATTGCGCAAAGTTCGGTGCCGACCTCGATCGCGCCGTTCGCGCCGACGCACAGCTGGTCGGTCACGGTGCCGAACAGATCGATCGGAAACGGTGCCTGCAGCGGCACCGTGCGACCGGCCGGAAAACCGCCGGTCTGATCGAGCAGGGTGCCGTCGCTGGCATCGATGAAGTCGTAGGCGACGCTGTCGTCGAAGGTGTAGGTCGGGCGCGTCGCGCTTGCGCTCCAGGTTGCGCTCACATCACCTGCGAACACGGCGCCGGCAATCGCCAGATGCACGTACTGAAAACTCTGGCTCGGCGCGAGGTCCTGCTGGACTTCGGAAAACAGCGATCCCTGCAAGGTATCGCCAAGCGTCTGCCAGCTCAGCGTCTGCGTGCTGTTGTTGCTGAGGGTGTAGCACCAGGACAGCTGGTCGCCGACATCGGCAACGATGCTGCTACCGCTGGCGCAGGCCTGCGGGTTGGCCGGATCAGCCAAGCCGACCGTGACGGCGAGGCAGAGACCGTCGGGCGAACACGACGAGGTACCGCTCGCGCTCACCCGCTGCAGCTGCGGCGGCGCAGGATGACCCATGCGTCCCTGCGCGAAGGCGACGGGTACGAGGATGACGGATGACAGCAACAACGCGGCAATCTTGGTGGAGGACATCGAACGACCCCGGTGGCAGAAAAGTGACGTGCACGAATCACCCGGGCGGCGGCGTGACAGGCATGCGACGGAGTCCCCGACTGTGTGCGCGGCGTCTGCGCGCGGCATTCGCGAGCGCTAGCAAGGGCATAGCAAAGCGCTAGCGGAGTGGCAGAAAAGGCGTCCTGGTGCGGCTGCGCTGCCGCTCGATCATTGCAGGCGGCGCTGTCTTGCGACCAAGCCGCGCACGCGGATCGACCTCAGCGCGAGGGCGCACTCGCGAGCGGTTCGCGCAGCGAGGCCGGAATCGGACGCTCGCCGGCCAGCGCCTCGGCCTGATGCAGGGCGACCAGGCGCAGATCGTCGCGACCGAGCGCGCGATACAACGCCGCCTGCAGCAAGGCGCAGTCGAAATCACGATCGGCCCAGCGCGCGACACGACCGCCGACATCGGCCGCCTCGGACGCGCGCTGGTTGCCGAGCAGCCAGCGCGCGTAGGCGATCGCGACCAGGGCTGTGCTCGACGGCACTCCTTCCGCTTCGGCGGCAGCCAGCGATTGCACGAACAGGTGTTCGGCCGTCGTGGCGTCGCCGCGATGCACCGCCATCTCCGCGTGCGCGACACCGGAAATCGGCGACTCGATCGTACCTTGCGGGCTTTCTGTCGCTGCGTGCGGCGACGCCGCGGCGGGCTGTGACGGACTCGCAGCAAACTGCGCGCGCTGCAGGATCAAGGCCGTCTCGGCGCGACGCGTATCGTCCGAGCGCGGCGGCCAGTCGGCCAGCGCCTGCGTCGCTTCGCTCAGCGTCTGCGCGGTGTCGCCCTTCGATGCGGCCAGACGCGCGCGCTCGGCGTGCACGTCGCGTGCATAGCTCGCCTGCGCCGGCGCGGCCAGATCCGCCTCGGCCGAACTCAATACCTGGGCTGCCGCTTCGAGGCGACCGACACCGAACAAGGCGCGCGCGCGATCGGCATCCAGCGCGAGGCGCTGACCGACATCGGCGACGCGTGCGCGCAAGGCCCACAGCCGATCGCTGGTCGCCAGCGCATCGGCGTGCTGCAGCAAGTCGATCTGCACCTGCAGCTGGCCGCTCAGGCTCGCGCGCAACGCATCGATCGCGCCGACGCGCTCGAAGGTCGCCGCGGCATTGCGAAAATCGACCAGCGCATCGGCCATGCGATTGCGATCGGCATCGAGCAGGCCGAGGTAATTGTCGACGCGCGCGAGACCGAGCCGATCGCCGGCCGCGGTCATGCGCGCACGCGCAAGGCCGAGATCGTTCGCGGCCACATCGAACTGACGCAGGCAGGCGCGCGCAAGGCCGCGTCCGGCAAGTGCATTGCCCTGCTCGAGCGCGCTGCCGCGCGCTTCCAGCAGATCGGTCGCGCCGGCATAGGCTGACTGCGCATTGGCGCAATCGCCGCGACGCATGCCGAGCATGCCGCGCGCGACCAGCACGTTCGCGCGCAGGTTGCCGGGCAATGCATCCGGATCGGTCAGCAGATCGCGCAGGATCGCATCGGCTTCGCCGAGCTGACCGCCGTGGAAGAGAATCTGCGCGAGCCGATAGCGCAGCCGCGGGTCGTTGCGATCGGCCGCTTCGGCCTGATCCAGAATCGCGCGTGCGGTATCGAATTCGTTGGCGAGGATGGCGGCTTGCGCGCGCTGCAGGCGTTCGTCGAGTGCATCGTTCTCACTGGTGTCGTTCGCGCCGCCTTCGCTGCGACCCAACGCTGCGAGCAGCAGATCGCCGGCCTGGCGCACCGCCTCGGTCGGCAGCGGCCGCAGCGCGGTGACGACGTGCCGCGCACCGTCCGCATCGAGTGCGGACAACTCGACGCGCCAGCCGTCGGCGGACTGCTCGGCGCGGCCACGCACGACGCGATTGGCGCCGAGCGCCGCCGCAGCCGTCGCGATCGCTGCATCGTCGCCGGCGACCGGCTGCGCGTGCAGCGCGACCAGCACGCTTTCGCTCGAAGGCACCGCGAGGCCGGCGGCGCGCAGGCGTTCGCCGACCAGATCCATCGCGCCGAGGCGCAGCCAGGCCGCATCGCGCGCGGCGGCAATCTCGAACGGCAGCACGATCACCGCGTTGCCCGCCGCGTGGGTCGCGATTGGCGTTTGCGTGGTTCGTCGTTGCAGCCAGAAAGCGGTTCCGGCAAGTGCGAGCACGAGCAGGCCGAGCGCGAGTAGCCATGCCGAGGTGCGCGAGCGCGGCGGCGCGACAAGCGTCGCTGCGACATCCGGCGCTGCGACAACCTGCGGCGCTGCCGAAACGAGCGGCGTGATGTCAGCGAGCGGCGACGACGACGGCGACTCCGCCGGCGCCGGCGTCGGCGCTGCGGTGTCGAATGGCATCACCCAGCGATAGCCGAAGCCGGGGATCGTGCGGATGGCGCGCTGGTTCTGCGCGTCGTCGCCGATCGCCTTGCGCGCACGCGCGATCAGCTGGCTGACCAGCACATCGGCAACATCGACGCGTCCCCACAGCGCGGCAACGAGTTCGTCGCGTCCGACCGCGCGCTCGCGATGCTCGATCAGATAGGTCAGGCATTCGAACACGCGCCGCGCGACCGGCTGCATGGCATCGCCCAGCCAGAGTTCGCGCGCGCGAATGGCGACGCGCCAGGGCCCGAATCGATAGTCCATCGCCGCATCTTACGATGCGCGGCGACGGCTATCGAAGCGTTTGCAATGCGACGAGCGTCACGCGCGTGCGACTGATCGCAGCAGCCCGTTCAAATGTCCGCACCGCGATGCCCGCCGATGCACGCCGTTCGGTCAGCGCCGCGTCGCACCTATGTCGCAGCCGCTCAAGGCGCGACGCCGTCGAATCCATCCGCAAAGATGGTCTCATCCGCCGGCTGCGTGTACAGATACGCCGCGCCTTGCGAAGCGTTGTCGCCGACCTGCCTCAACGGCGCGCCGGCGAGCACAGTGTCGCCGGAGAGCGCGACGGCATAACCGAAGTTGTCGAACTCCGCACCATCGCTGGCGACGAGTTTGCCGAGTTCGCTCCAGTCGCTGCCGGCGCGTGCGAACACATACGCAGCGCCCGTGTAGTTGTTCGCCGATGACGCACCGATCACGGCCTGATCGCCGTCGATGGCAATCGCGCTGCCGAAAGCATCACTCGCCGCGCCGTCGGCGGCGACGAGTTTCTGGGTCTGGCTCCAGCCATTGTCGCCGAGCGCGAATACATAGGCCGCGCCTTGTCCGCCGTTGTCGCCGATCTGCGCAGATTGCGAGGTGATGATGGCGCTGTCGCCGGCGACGGCCACGCCCGTCGCGAAGGTGTCGAAGAACGCGCCGTCGTCAGCGCTGAGTTTGGCCGTCTGCGCCCATGTCCCGCCGCTGCTTTCGAACACGTAAGCCGCGCCGGATTGTCCGACCGCGCCGCTGCCATAGAACGCACCGATCACTGCACGCGTGCCGTCGAGCGCGACGGCATTGCCGAAATCATCGCCGCCGGCGCCATCGTCGGCGACGAGTTTCTGCGTCTCGCCCCAGACGCCTTTGCTCAGCGTGAATACGTAAGCCGCACCTTGATAACCGTTGTCGCCGACCATCGTGTTGTAGGCGCCGACGAGGATGGTCGAGCCCGACAACGCGACGGCATTGCCGAAAAGCGCCTCCGCCCTGAAGTCGGGCGCGGTCAGCGCTTGTGTCTGGGTCCACTGTCCGTCGTCGCCGCGCGAGAACACGTAGACCTCGCCCTGGTGACGATTGCCGTCATCGGTCAGCGTGGTGCGATCGGCGCCGATCACCGCTGTATCGGCCGAGAGCGCGATCGAGATGCCGAAGTCCGCGCCGTCAGGACTGGCGATCGCGTTGAGCTGCTGCGTCTGCATCCACACGCCGTCGCTGCCACGCGTGAACACATACACGGTGCCGTCCGCTGCGGCCCCCGGCGCTCCGACGAAGGCGGTGTCGCCGAACACCGCAGCGCCGCGGCCGAGCCCTTCATTGGCGGCGCCTGCGCTGGCGACGATTTCCTGCTCGGTCCAGTCGAGCGCGCCCGCCTGGGCGGAGGCGACGAGGGCAAACGAGAGCAGCAGGCAGCCGCGAACGGCGAGGTGAATCGAAGACTTCATGGACACTCCGGCGACGCGACGAGGATGTCGCGCGATGAAAAATCGAGTGTCCTGTTCCGGATCAAATCCTGTCAACGACGCTGCGGACGCGAATTGTCCATGGCCATCCGCCGCGATTGCGCTTCCTGCGCGATCAGGTTTCGATCAGCGCTTGTTGTCGACGAGGTGCCGAAAGTACGGCGAGGAAATCGTGTGGTGCTCTACTGCGCCGGGTTCGACGGCGCGCAGGTCGGCGCGAGCGCAGTCACCTCGGGCACCGCGAGCGTGCGCCATTCGCCCTTGGCGAGTTCGCCGAGCACGAGCGAACCGATCGCGACGCGCACGAGTCTCAGCACGTCGATGCCGAACGCGGCGAGCAGGCGGCGGATCTGGCGATTGCGTCCTTCATCGAGCACGATTTCCAGCCAGGCATTGCGATCACCGCGGCGCAGTTCGTGCACGGATTTCGCGGCCAGACGTTCGCCGCGATCCTCGATGCCATCGCGCAAGGCGGCGAGCAGGGCCGCATCCGGCAGGCGATCGATCTGCACGTGATAGGTCTTGTCGAGCTGCGAATCCGGTGCGGTGATGCGCGCCGACCATGCACTGTCATTGCTCAGCAGAAGCATGCCTTCGCTGGCCTTGTCGAGTCGGCCGACCGGCGCCAGCCACGGCAACTTGCGGTCGGCGAGCAAGGCATAGATCGTGTCGCGGCCCTGCTCGTCCGCCGCGCTGGTCACGTAGCCGCGCGGCTTGTTGAGCAGCAGATAGATGCGTGGCCGCTCACCGACTTCGACGCCATCCACTTCGATGCGATCGTAGCCCGCGCGCACCGGAGTTTCCGGATTGCGCGTGATGCGTCCGCCGACGGCGACACGCCCGGCGTGCACCCACAGCGCCGCCTGCGAGCGCGAGCAGATACCCAGTTTAGACAGCGCGCGTGCGACGCCATGACGTGGCGCGCTGGCCGCGCCGGACTCGCGCGGATTCAACGTCCGCTGGAGACGTGCTGGCATGCGAATGAAATCATCCCGGCTCATTGAGGCCCGCTAAGTTGAGACAGGCTACGACCGCGCCAATCCGCTGCACGTCGAAATGTGCTCGACGCGATCAATCCCCTGTCGGATGAAAGCACGAACGGACGGCGAGCGGAAGCCCGCCGGGCTTGAATGCATCGATCGATGCAGTGAGGTGCATCGGTGTGGTCGATGGGCGCAAAAGAACGGTTCGAGACGAGCAATGCTCTCGCTCGAACGCACAACCGCGTCCGCACCGCGGCGCTCAGCGGCAGCTGAAATCCTTCCCGGCCGGTTCCGGCCAGTCTTCGCGCGTAACCTGCTCCACGCGTGCCGCGGGCGGCCCTTGCTGGAGCCACGTCTGCAGGCGTTGCAGATCATCCTGCGTCCCGCAGGCGGCGACCTCGACGCGGCCATCGGCCAGATTCTTCGCATAGCCGGTCAGGCCGAGTTCCTGCGCGCGCACTTGCGTGGAGGCGCGAAAGAAAACGCCCTGCACGATACCGCTGACGAGAAAGCGTGCACTGGCCAAGCTTGCGCCTACGATTTGCTCGTCCCGGCGGCGATCGCCTTTTCCAGGTCGGTCGCGGTGATCGGGCCGGTGAATTTCTTCGCGACGCTGCCATCCGGCGCAATCAGGTACGTGGTCGGCAAGCCGCGCGGGGTGTCGAAATCCGCCGGCGGTTTATCCATGTCCACTTGTGCCAATGGATACTTTACCGGGTGCGTCTTGACGAACTCGGCCACCTCGGCCTTGTCGGTGTCCTCGTAGGCGAGCCCGATCGCGGCGACGTCCGGGTGCGCGGCGACGAAGGCCGAAATGTCCGGCATCTCCTTGATGCACGGCGAGCACCAGGTCGCCCAGAAATTCACCACGACCCAGTGACCGCGGTGCGCCGCGAGGTCGAACGCCTTGCCGTCGAGCGTGGCGATCTTCAAGCCCGGCTTCGCGCTGTCTGCATGCGCGGCGGCGCCGAGCAGCAGCGCGAACGCGAACGCAGCGATTGAACGGATGCGTGGATGTTTCATGGGTACTCCGTGGATGTGCAGATGCGGTTCAACCGATCCGCGTCGGGTGTGCGGAGCGCGCGGCGATGGCGGGCTCGGCGGCTGCCGCGGGCGACGCGGCCGATGGTACATCGAGTGGAAACAGCGCGGCCAACGGCACGTCGAGCGCGCTGCGAATCTGCGTTCCGAGCGTGTCGAGCAGTTTGTCGGAGGGCCGCTGCGACAACGCCGCCGCGGCCGGCGCCGTGATCGGCAGACGATAGCCGCCTTCCTCGTAGATCTCGAGCAGATCGGTGCTGGCCAGATCGCGCACCACCATCCACTCGCCGACTTCGCTGCGCTGGATCAAGCCGATGCGATGCAGATCGCCGAGATAACGCTGCAGCAGATCGTCGGTCAGGAACGGCTCGGCTTTCAACAGGGCTTCGCTGTGCAGGCCCTTGCCGGCGCGCTGCGCCGTGACGAAATGCGCGAGTACGCGCAGCAGGCCGTTGAATTCCTGCCCGCGCGGCAAGAGCTGATCCGCACGTCGATAGTCGAACGCGCTCAGCGATGCGGTGATCGATGCGCCGAATAGCACGATCGTCCACGACAGATAAATCCAGAATATGAAAATCGGCACCATCGCGAGCGCGCCGTAGACCTGCTGATAGCTCGCATATTTCGTCGCGTACAGGGCGAAGCCGCGCTTGGCCGCTTCGAACAGAATCGCCGCGATCAGCGCGCCGAGCACCGCGAAACGGATGCGCACGGCGCGATTCGGAATCACCACGTAGGCCGCCATCAACACGCTCAGCACGAGCAGGAACGGCAGCGCGGCGAGCACGCGCGCCTTGATCGAGAACTGCACCTCGGCGACGTCGATGAAGGGCAGCGCGAAGGCGTACGAACTGATCGCGAGCGTGGCGACCAGCAGCAGCGGCCCCAGGGTCAGCGCCGCCCAGTAGATCAGCAGACGCGCACTGGTACCGCGCACGGTCTGCACGCGCCAGATGCGGTTGAACGCGTCCTCGATGCTCATCATCAGCGAGATCGCACTGAACAGCAGCACGAGTACGCCGACCGCGGTCGCCTTGCTCGCGTTTTCGGCGAACTGGGTGATGTAGCCCTGCACGGTGCTGCCGGCGGCCGGCACGAAATTCTCGAACACCCATTGCGTGATCTGGTCGCGCCAGCCAGCGAAACTCGGAAACGCGGCGAGAATGCCGAGCACTGCCGCGGTCAACGGCACCAAGGCGAAGACCGACGTGTACGAAAGCGCACCGGCCGTCTGCATGCAGCGATCTTCGAGAAAGCGCTTCCAGGTGAAGTGCAGAAACGCGAGAACGCGTTCGCGGTCGTGGAGCGTTCTGGCAAACTGCAGGGTGCGCGCGAGCATGGCACGAGCCTAACGCACCGCGCCCCTGGAAACCAAACCGGATCACGCATGAACGACATCCTCGTGCTTTATTACAGCCGCACCGGCAAGGTCGCGCAGCTTGCGCGTCTGGTCGCGCGCGGGGTCGAGGAAGCTGGCTTGCACGCGCGCTTGCGCAGCGTGCCGGCGCTCGCGCCAATCGACGAATCACGTGCTGCGGAAGGTACTGACATGCCTGCCGCTGTCGCGAAAAAACGGCTCGCCGGATCGGACGAAGCCGCGGAACTCCTGATCCCCGAGCACGGCGCGCCCTACGTGACGCGCGAGGACCTGCGCGAATGCGCCGGCCTCGTGCTCGGCAGTCCGACACGTTTCGGCAACATGGCCGCACCGCTCAAATACTTCATCGACAGCACGGCGGCCGAATGGGCATCGGGCGCCCTGGCCGGCAAACCGGCCGGCGTGTTCACCTCGACCAGCAGCATGCACGGCGGCCAGGAAACGACCCTGCTGTCGATGATGCTGCCGCTGCTCCATCACGGCATGTTGATCGTCGGACTGCCGTATACCGAAGCCGTGCTCAGCCGCACGCGCGGCGGTGGATCGCCGTATGGTGCGAGTCACGTCGCCGGTGCGAGCGGCGACCTTGCGATCAGCGAAGACGAGCGCATCGGCGCGCGCGCACTTGGCCGGCGCGTCGCCACCATCGCAGCGCAACTGGATGCTCGCGCATGACGCCGCTGCGGCTGGGTCTTCTCGCCTGGGCATTGCTGGTGCTGCTGCAACCGGCCTGGTATCTGTGGCTCGCGCCGCCCGCCGGCGGCAGTGCCTGGTTCGCGCTCGCGCTCACCTTGCCGCCGCTGCTGCTGCCCCTGCTCGCGCTGCGCAGCAGTGCGCGCCGCGCCCTGCTCTGGGTCGGCATCGTGGCGCTGTTCTATTTCTGCCACGGCATCGTCGCGGCCTGGGTGGTGACGCAGGCGCGCACGCCGGCGCTGATCGAAGTGATGCTTTCGGTCGCGCTGATTCTTTCGCTGGGCGCGGATGCGCGCATGGCCAAGCGTGCATCGAAGCGATGAGGACGTGGCTGCTCGTCTGCGTGTGTCTGCTGCATTCGGTTTTCGCCGCGGCGGCGAGCGCGACGCAGAAATCGAGCGGCTACGATCTGGTTTCCTGGTGGGACAACTACACGCCGGCGACGCAGCGCGTTTTCTATACGACCGATTTCAAGGAACGCAATCAGGCGCTCGCAGCCGGCGCCGCCGACCACGGCGTGGCCGCGTGGATCGCATGTGCGGCAGGCAATCTGCCTGGGCTGCACGGCGAACCGCCGCGGATCGAATCCGATTCTAATCTGGGCTATCCGATTCCGATGAGCTTCGCCTGCCGTCGGCCCGCGCATTCGACGCCGCTCTACCGCTATCGCAGCGGTCACGAAACCAACGACTTCATCTACGTCACCACGTCCGCCCAGCTGGATGCGCAGGGTCCGCAGGAATGGACGTTCGAGCGTGTCGAAGGCTATGTGCTGACCGCGCGCATGGACGGCAGCGTTCCGCTTCATGCGATGTCGAAATGCGCGGCTGCCGCGTGCAGCGAACACCGTTACAGCATCAGCACCGACACCCGCGATACGCTGACCGCGGCAGGATGGCGCTCCGACGGCATCGTCGGATACGTATTCGACAGCTACTCCAATCGTGCGGTCGACGCGCAATTCAGCGGCACCTTGAACGGCATCAAGGGTGCAGCGCCGCGCCGCGTACGCATTCCGATACAGCAAGTGACGCCGCCGGCGGGAACGCTGGAAATCGGCGGTAATCGCCGCGACCATTTTCTCGGCGAGCTCGGCTCCAATTCGACGCTGCGTCCTGCCGGAGCGGATCGCCAACGCATCCTGTTCGCGTTGTACACCGGCGATTTGTTCGAACCGGCAACGACCACGCTCGACCACATCCCGGTGTGGCTGCGCGGCCATGTGCAATGGGCCGCCGATGGTCAGGGCGGCATTCCCTACGACGGGCTCGGGATTTTCTTTGCGCTGCCGCGCTGGTCGAATCGATGCAGCAGTGCGTTTGCCGGCGGCGGCCAGATTTTCGTTGAAGCGATGGCGCCGGCGAGAATCGACTGCGCGGCGAATCTTTCGACGCCGCTGCAATCGCGGCGCTGGTACGACATCAGCCTGACCGTGAGCGATGCCGCCGATCTCGAATACACGGTCACCGATCGCGCCAGCGGCAAGCTGCAGTCGTTCGCGAAGAATTACGCCGTCGACTATGCCTGCCCTCTCACGCACGCACCCGGCAGTCTTCCGCTGTCCAAACTCCACTGCAACAACCCGCTGACCGTCGATCGATTTCCAAGGCATCGCACCGGGTATTTTCTGTGGCCGATCTTCACGGCTGCGTCCACGACCTCGGCCAGCATCAGCGCGATCAAGGTTCAGTGGCTCGATAGCTCCGGCAAGATTCTGTCGTCGTCGGGTGCGCAGACGCCTCGCAAAGGACAGCCCTGATTCGCCTTTGCGACGAGCTCCTCGCGCGCGCCGGACGCGCCGCTACGCCAACGCCTTGATCAACACCTCGAAGCGCAGATCGTCGCGTTTGGGAATGCCGAAACGCGCGTCGCCATACGGAAACGGCTTGAAGATGCCGCTGCGCCGATAGCTGCGACGCTCGTACCAGGCGATCAATTCGTCGCGGATCGAGATCACCGTCATCTGCATTTCGCCGCAGTGCCATTCCGCGCGCGCGATGCGCTCGGCTTCTTCGAGCAGCGCACGACCGACACCGCCACCCTGCAGATCCGGACGCACCGAGAACATGCCGAAATAGCCGACGGCATCCTGGCGTTCGATGTGCGCGCAGGCGAGCAGACGGCCGTCCGATTCCGCGAGCAGAATCCTGCAATCCGGTTTCGCGATCAGCTCGGCGACGCCGGCCGGATCGGTGCGTTGGCCGTCGAGCAGGTCCGCTTCGGTGGTCCAGCCTTGCCAGCTGACGTCGCCGCGGTAGGCCGACTCGACCAGCGCGACGATCGCCGCGACGTCGTCCACGTCGGCGGCGCGGAAGACGATGCGCGATTGCGCGGCAGCTGCGTTCATGCGATTTCCTGTTCGGTGGTTGTGGCGGGAATTTCCGCGAGCGCCGCACGCAAGGTGGCCCAGGGCAGCAAGGCGCATTTGCGACGAGCCGGATAGCGGCGCAGTTCGCCGAGCGCATCGAGCCCGCCGGGCAAGACCTCGAGATCGGTCGCACCCTCGATCAGGCGCTCGAAGCGCAGCGCGAATGCAGCGAGATCGCCGGCATCGAGACCGCAGGCAATCGAACTCAGCATCGACGCGGTCGCGGTGGTGATCGCGCAGGCTTCACCTGAGAATCCGATCTCGGCGATGCGTCCGTCGACGCAGCGCACCTCGAACCGCAGCGCATCGCCGCACAGCGGATTGACGCCGTCGGCCGCATGCGTGCACTGCGCCAGCGCGCCGCGATTGCGCGGATTGCGATAGTGATCGAGCACGATGCGCTGATAGAGCTGGGATTCGGACACGGCAGGCGTCTAGTGCTGCGCAGAAATGGTGTCGGGCGTTTCGCCGGAAATCTCCGACGCAACCGGTTCGCTCGCACCGCCCGGCATTGCCAGCGCATCGGCCAGGCGGAACAGCGCCTCGCAAGTCATTTCGATGTCGGCATCGGTCGTGCGCCAGTTGCAGATCGCAACGCGCAGCACGGGCTTGCCATCGAGCATCGAAGGCGTCACGAACGCGGTTCCATCCGCATGCAGGGCCTTGCACAACTGCGCGAGTTGCGACGCGGCGTCGATGCGATCCTCGCGCAGCGCGAGGCACACCACGTTGAGGCGTACCGGCGCGGCCAGACGAAACCGCGGATGCGCGGCGATACGCTCGCCGAGCAACTTCGCCGATGCGCAATTGCGCTCGACGATTTCCGCAAATCCCGCCTGTCCGTAAGCAACCAGGCTCATCCACAACGGCAGCGCGCGCAAGCGCCGCGAATTCTCCGGCGTCAGATGCAGGTAGTTGTGCGCGACCGCCTGCGGCGCAGGAAGATACGCCGACTGGTTGCGGAAAATCTCGATCTGCAACGACAGATGTTTCTGTGCGGTGAATGCAACCGCGCAGTCATAGGGAACGTTGAGCCACTTGTGCGCGTCCACGGTGACCGAATCGGCCGCCTCGATGCCGGCGAGCAACGCGCGTCGCGCCGGCGATGCCGCGGCGATGCCGCCGAATGCCGCGTCGACGTGCAGCCAGAATGGATGGCGCTGCTTCAGCGCCGCGAGCGCGGCGAGATCGTCGAAATCGACCGTATTCACCGTGCCTGCGCTGGCAACCACGATCTTCGGTGCGTCGCCGTGCGCGATCAGCGCTGCTTCGAGTGCTGCTATGTCGAAGGTCTCGCGGCCATCGAGCAGCGGTAGCGAATGCAGGGCATTGCGTCCGAAGCCGGCCATCGAAAGCGCCTTCGACGTGCTCGAATGCGCGGCGCCAGCGAACACCGCGATTGGCTGCAATCCCCACAGTCCGTCCGCGGCAATATCGCGGCCGAGCATCTTGCCCGCCCACTGGCGCGCCATTGCGATGCCGACGTAATTGGCCATCGTCGCGCCGGTCACGCATACGCCCGTCCACGTCGCCGGCCAGGCGAGCAGCTGGCGCAGCATGTCGATCGCCTGCGCTTCGATGAAGGGAGCACAACTGTCGCCGTTGAGCTGCGCATTCTGGTCGAAGGTCGCGACCAGCCAATCCGCAGCCAGCGCAGCCGGCGAGCCGCCGCCGGTGACGAATCCGAAGTAGTGTGCACCGGGACTTGCCGAAAGATAGCGATCATAGTCGCTGCTGAATCGATCGAGTGCGGCGAGTGCACCGACGCCTTCCACCGGCAGCGTGGCCGTCACGGCGAGACCGCGATCGGGCAGCGTCGCTGCCGCCGGACGATGGTCCAGACTGTCGAGGTAGTCGCCTGCGAGTGCGCGTGCTCGATCGAGTATCGCGGCGAACTGCTCGGCGTCTTCGTCCAGTCGCGCGTCCACGGGGCGTCCCTCTTCCGCTCGATCAGGCCAGCAGCTTGCGCACTTTCTCGATCGCGATGATGAAGCGATCGACTTCCTCGCGCGTATTGTAGAACGCGAGCGATGCGCGCACGGTGGCCGGCACGCCGAAGAACTGCATCAGCGGATGCGCGCAGTGATGACCCGAGCGCACGGCGACGCCTTCGTGATCGAGCAGGGTCGCCAGATCGTGCGCATGCGCGCCCTCGATCAGGAACGAGATCACCGCGGTCTTCTCGTCGGCCTCGCCGAAGATGCGCAGGCCCGGTATCGTCTTCAACGCGGCCGTCGCGTAGTCGCGCAAACCGTTCTCGTAGGCGGCGATGCGTTCGCGTCCGATCGCCTCGATATAGTCGAGCGCGGCGCCGAGGCCGACGAAGCCGGCGATGTTCGGCGTGCCGGCCTCGAAGCGATGCGGCGGATCGGCATAGGTGCTGCCTTCGAACTTCACTTCGCGAATCATCTCGCCGCCGCCGAAGAACGGCGGCATCTGCGCGAGCAATTCGCGCCGCGCCCAGAGTGCGCCGGTGCCGGTCGGGCCGTACGCCTTGTGGCCGGTGACCGTGTAGAAATCGCAACCGAGCGTACGCAGGTCGAGCGGAAGATGCGGCGCCGCCTGCGAGCCGTCGACGAGCAGTGGAATGCCGCGCTTGCGCGTGGCCCGGGCAAGCTCGGCAATCGGATTGATCGTGCCGAGCACGTTCGACACGTGGGTCACCGCGGCGAACTTCACATTCGGGGTCAGCGCATCGATGAACGCGTCGACGCGCAGTTCGCCGCGCTCGCTGATCGGCGCCACCTTGAGTTTCGCGCCGGTGCGCTCGCACGCGATCTGCCACGGCACGATGTTCGCGTGGTGCTCCATCGTCGTGACCAGGATCTCATCGCCCGCGGTCAGCCGCGGCATCACGTAGCTGTAGGCGACCAGGTTGATCGCCTGCGTGGTGCCGCTGGTCAGCACGATCTCGCTCGGCGAGGCGGCACCGAGAAAACGCGCGAGCCTGGCGCGCGTTCCTTCGTAGGCCGCCGTCGCCTCTTCGCCGAGCTGATGCACCGCACGCGCGACGTTCGCATTCGTTTCGCGATAGAAACGATCGACCGCTTCGATCACCACGCGTGGTTTCTGCGAGGTGTTCGCGTTGTCGAAATAGATCAGCGGCTTGTCGTGCACCGTGCGCGCGAGCAGCGGGAAATCCTCGCGTATGCGCATGGGATCGAGCGGCGCGCGCAGATCAACGGGCTGTGCGTTCATGCAAGTCTCCTTTTCAATCGCGATCGTCGCTTCGGTCACGCATCAGCGGCGCGCGCCGAAGGAATGCGTGCGTCGATCGCGGATTCGAGGCGCTCGCGCAGATCAGCCGGCGCCTGCGCGAACACGCTGCGACAGAACGCACCGATTAGCAGACGGCGCGCGGCGTCGGCCGGCAAGCCGCGCGAGCGCAGATAGAACAAGGCCTGCTCGTCGAGCTGGCCGACCGTCGCGCCGTGCGCAGCCTTGACCTCGTCGGCATGAATTTCGAGCACGGGCTGCGTATCGATTTCCGCCTGCGCCGACAGCAGCAGGTTCTTGTTCGACAGTTGCGCATCCGCGCCGTCCGCACCTGCCGCCACCGTGATCGCGCCGTGGAACACGCCACGCGCACGCTGGTCGGCGACGCCGCGCCAGACGATGTCGCAGGCCGTGTCGCGCGCAACATGGCGCACATCGAGATGGATGTCCGCATGCTGCCGGCCGCCGAGGGCGAACACGCCCTGCGATTCGAAGCGCGACAGCGCACCGGCGAGTTCGACGCCGAGGTCATAACGCTGCAGACGCGCGCCGACGATCGCATGCGTGGTCCGGCAGATGCCCTGGCTCGCGATCGCGGTCTGCACGCGCCGATACATCGAGGCGGAATCGGGCAACTCAGCGAGCGTCGTCATCTGCAGGTGTGCAGCGGCCGCGATGCGGATGTCCGATCGCAGCGCGCCGAGTACATCGGGTCCGGCCTCGCCGACATGCTGCTCGATCAGATCGAGCTTGCCCGCGTCGATGCGGATTTCGCTCGCTGCCTGCCAGCGGCTCGCCGACGATGCAGCGGCGTTGACGTAGACGAGATGCAGCGGTTCGGTGCAGTCGCCCGAGATCGCGATGAGCAGATGATTGTCCGCGTTGTGCGAGATCTCGACGTGCGGCCCGACACGGCTCGTATCCGAATACGCCGGCGCGAACACGCCGTTGACGAACACCAGGCGGCGTCCGTCGGTCTGCGCCCACTCGAAGCGTTCGCGCAGCGCTGCGGAAACGGCGGCCTGTCCATCAGCGGCGATGAAATCCTGCTGCGCCAGAGCGCGCAGCGCGGTCTTGCTGTAGCGCCACGATTCCTCGCGCGCGAGCACGTCGCTCGCGCCGAATTCCTCCAGCAGTGCGGCTGCCATCACGCCACTCCGACGCTGCGCCGATCAGGCAACTGGCGCTCGGCGATCCATGCGTAGCCATGTTCTTCCAGTCGATGTGCGAGCGACTTGTCGCCGCTCTCGACGATGCGCCCGTCCGCCAGCACGTGCACGAAATCCGGCACGATGTAGTCGAGCAGACGCTGATAATGCGTGATCACGACGAAGGCGCGCGCAGGCGAACGCATCGCATTGACGCCATCGGCGACCATCTTCAGCGCATCGATGTCGAGACCGGAATCGGTTTCGTCGAGGATCGCGAGCTTCGGCTCCAGCAGGGCCATCTGGAAAATCTCGTTGCGCTTCTTCTCGCCGCCGGAAAAACCTTCGTTGACGGCGCGATGCAGCAGCTCGTCCTTCAGATGCAGCACGGCAAGCTTCTCGCGCACGAGCTTCAGAAACTGCATCGAATCGAGTTCGCTCTCGCCGCGCTGCTTGCGCTGCGCGTTCAATGCCGCGCGCAGGAAATAGGTGTTGTTGACGCCCGGAATCTCGACCGGATACTGGAACGCGAGAAACATGCCCGCGGCCGCGCGTTCTTCCGGATCGAGTTCGAGCAGCGGCTTGCCGGCGAACTCGACCGATCCGCCGGTGACTTCGTAGCCGTCGCGCCCGGCCAGCACATTGCCCAGCGTCGACTTGCCGGCACCGTTCGGCCCCATGATCGCGTGCACTTCGCCCGCATTCACCGTCAACGAAATGCCCTTGAGGATTTCCTTGCCGGCGACGCGCACGTGGAGGTTTTCAATTTTCAGCATTTCGGTTTCCTGTATTCGTATCCGGCACTTCGTCCAGACTCTCCAGATCGGCCAGATCCTGGAGACGTCCGACGGCGCGCTTGTTTGCACGCAAGTCGTCAAGACCGATCACCGCAACTTCCGCTTCGCCGAGCACGAACACGACTCGGCGTCGGAAGCATTCATCGAAGTCGACGCCGTCGGCGAAGTTGATCAATTCGATCGCGTTCGGCTCCGAGCCCAGCACCAGCATTCCTCGCGGCTTGCAGAATTCGGCGAGTGGAACCGGCACCGTCGCGAAGCCGAAATCCTCGAGCGCCGCAACGAGTCGCTGCGCGTTCTCCTCCGTGCCGCGAAACCACACATCGAGGTCTTTCGTATAGCGCACATGACCATGCACACCGACGGCGACGCCGCCTACGACCATGTAGTCGACTTTGCGGGCGGCGAGCGCCGCAAGAAACTCCTTCCAGTCATCGCGGAGCGCGGACATCACGCAGCCTCAACTCGAAGACGAAAGGCGGGTTGCCGCCCTTGAACAGCTCATTGCCTTCCCGATGCAGGGCGAACGTCTGCAGCAGGCGCTCCTCGAACGGTCGCTGCCGCCAGTAGTGCGCGGGTTTCGTTCGGCGTTCGCTTTCCGCGACCACGCGAATCGTGCGTTCGACAACGCCGCTCATCCGATCGCCCCTTCGAGCGACACCTCCAGCAACTTCTTCGCTTCCACCGCGAACTCCATCGGCAGCTCCTTGAATACCTGCTTGCAGAAGCCGTCGACGATCATCGATACCGCGTCTTCCTCGCCGATGCCGCGGCTGCGGCAGTAGAACAGCTGGTCGTCGGAAATCTTCGAGGTGGTCGCCTCGTGCTCGACGATCGCGCCGGGGTTCTTCACCTCGATGTACGGAAACGTGTGCGCGCCGCAGCGCTTGCCGATCAGCAGGCTGTCGCATTGCGTGTGGTTGCGCGCGCCGTCGGCGCCCTTCTCCACCTTGACCAGACCGCGATACGTGTTCTGGCCGCGCCCGGCGCTGATGCCCTTGGCGACGATCTTCGACTTGGTGTTGCGACCGATGTGGATCATCTTGGTGCCGGTATCGGCCTGTTGACGATGGTGCGTCAGCGCGACCGAGTTGAACTCGCCGACCGAATCGTCGCCGCGCAGAATGCAGCTCGGATATTTCCAGGTGATCGCCGAACCGGTTTCGACCTGGGTCCAGGAAATCTTGCTGCGCGCGCCGCGGCAGTCGCCGCGCTTGGTCACGAAATTGTAGATGCCGCCGACGCCGTTCTCGTCGCCCGGATACCAGTTCTGCACGGTCGAGTACTTGATGTTCGCATCGTCGCGCGCAATCAGCTCGACCACCGCGGCATGCAGCTGGTTCTCGTCGCGCATCGGCGCGGTGCAGCCTTCCAGATACGACACGCTGGCGCCTTCCTCGGCGATCAGCAAGGTGCGCTCGAACTGTCCGGTGTCGCGCGCATTGATGCGGAAGTATGTGCTCAGCTCCATCGGGCAGCGCACGCCGCGCGGCACGAAGACGAAGCTGCCGTCGGAGAACACGGCCGAGTTCAACGCCGCGAAATAATTGTCGGCGGTCGGCACGACACTGCCGAGATACTTGCGCACGAGTTCGGGATGTTCGCGGATCGCTTCGGAAATCGAACCGAAGATCACACCGGCTTCGGCGAGTTCCTTGCGGAACGTGGTGCCGACCGAAACCGAATCGAACACTGCATCCACCGCGACGCCGGCGAGGCGCGCGCGCTCGTGCAGCGGCACGCCGAGTTTGTCGTAGGTTTCGAGCAGTTTCGGATCGACCTCGGCGAGCGATTTTGGCCGGTTCTTCGGCTGCGAGAAATAGCTGATCGCCTGGAAATCGATCGGTGCGATGTCGAGCTTGGCCCAGTGCGGCGGCGTCATCGTCAGCCAGTGGCGATAGGCCTTGAGGCGCCACTCGGTCATCCACTCCGGCTCGTTCTTGCGCGCCGAGATCGCGCGCACGACGTCCTCGCTCAGACCCGGCGGCAGGCTTTCGCTTTCGATGTCGGTGACGAAGCCGGCGTCGTAGCGGCGATTGATCGCGGCCGCCACGGCTTCATTGCCGTCGAGCGCCGAGGGCGCGGCACGTTGGCGCAATTCGTTTTCGATCTGGATTCTCTCGGTGGCCATGATTGAAGGCTGCCTGGATGATGGATTCACGCCGGCGCGAGACGCAGCGGAATCGCCGCACCCCGCCGCGCAGGCGGCTTGACCATGTCGGCCAGCGTCACGCTGGCGAGTGCGCCGGCGATCGCATGATTGATGCGCTGCCAGTTGACCCGCACACCGCAATGCGATTCGTGCCCGCAGCTGCCGGCGTGCGCGCTGCATTCGGTCATGCCGATCGGACCTTCCATCGCGGTCACGATGTCGGCGATCGAAATCGCCTGCGCGGCGCGCGCGAGGCGGTAGCCGCCGTTGATCCCGCGCGTCGAAACGACCAGCTCCGCCTGCGCCAGCTGCTTGAGCAGCTTGCTCACCGTCGGCCCTTCCAGATGCGCGCGCTCGGCCAGGGCCTGCGCGCTGAGCACGCCGTCGCCGGCCGTGGCGAGGCAGGTCATGACGACAGTGGCGTAATCGGTGAGTTTGCTGACGCGGAGCATGGCGCTCGGCCGATCCGGTAGCTAATGAGGACCGAAATAGTACTATTTCGAGCGGAGGCGGTCAAACCACGCGCGACGCCGGTTAGACTTTGGACATGTCCACCATAGTTGACCCCATGAACGAACGCAGGCAGGCGCTGCTGCGCTTCGTCGAAACCTCGCTCGGCGATACGCGCGCCTCGCTCGAACCCGCATCGGCCGATGCGAGCTTTCGCAGTTACTGGCGCCTCAGGCTCGACGATGCCTCGACGCGCATCGTGATGGACGCGCCGCCCGCACAGGAAAACATCCAGCCCTGGCTCGATATCGGCGCGCGTCTGCGCGCGGCTGGCTTGCACACGCCCGAGGTTTTCGCGGTCGATCGCGCGCAGGGTTTCATCCTGATGGAAGACCTCGGCGCGCGCGCGTATCTGGATGAATTGAACGAGCGCAGCGCCGACGCGCTTTACGCCGACGCACTCGATGCCCTGCTGCGCCTGCAGACGCGTATCGATGCGACCGGATTGCCCGTGTTCGATGCCGCCTTCGTGCGCATGGAACTGGAGCTGATGCCGGAATGGTTTCTGCATCGTCATCTCGGATACGCCATCGACGCACGCGAACGCGCGACGATCGACGGCGCCTTCACCTTGCTGGTCGACGCGCTGCGCGCGCAGCCGCAGACATTCATGCACCGCGACTATCACAGCCGCAACCTGATGCTGATCGAGACGAACGCTGCGAGCCCATCCACTGACGTTCTCGTCAATCCCGGCATCATCGATTTCCAGGGCGCCGTGATCGGGCCGATCACCTACGACCTCGCCTCGCTGCTGCGCGACTGCTACATCGCATGGGAGCCCGCACGCGTGGATGCCTGGCTCGAAAGCCACCGCCGACGCCTCGTACATGCCGATCTCATCGCCGACGTCGATGCAGCGCAATTCAGACGCTGGTTCGATCTGAGCGGCTTGCAGCGTCATCTGAAGGTGCTCGGAATTTTCTGCCGGCTCTCGCTGCGCGACGGCAAGGCGCAGTATCTCGATGACCTTCCGCTGGTCTGGCGCTACGTGATCGACGTCGCACGCCGCCATGACGAAATGGCCGCGCTTGCCGACCTCCTCGAGCGCGCGCTCGGCGGGCGCGACATCGCACGCCCTGGCATCGGAAATCCGACATGATGCTGCGCAGTGCGCTGCTGTTCGCGGCCGGTCGCGGCGAACGCATGCGGCCCTTGACCGATGCGACGCCGAAACCGCTGTTGAAGATCGGCGGCAAGATGCTGATCGAGCATCATCTGGAAAAACTTGCGGCGGCCGGCATCGAGCATGTCGTGATCAATACGTCGTATCTGGCCGAGCAGTTCCCGCTCGCGCTCGGCGACGGCGCGCGCTGGGATTTGCGCATCACCTACAGTTACGAAGGCGCGCAGCCGCTGGAAACCGGCGGCGGCATGCGACGTGCGCTGGCCCTGCTCGGCGCTGCGCCCTTCATCGCGGTGTCGGCCGATATCGTCAGCGATTACGACTACGCGCGCCTGCCTGCGCAGATCGACGCGCTGGCACATCTGGTGATGGTGCCGAATCCGGACTTCCATCCGCGCGGCGATTTCCGGCTCGACGGCACGCGTCTGCGCGACGACGACATCGGCGAGCGGCTGACCTTCGGCAACATCGGCGTGTACCGGCCCGAACTCGTCGCCGCCGAAGCCGACGGCTGTTTCAAATTGTTGCCGTCGTTCCAGCGCGCGATGCGCGAGGTGCGACTCAGCGGCGAACGCTACGACGGCTTCTGGCGCAACATCGGAACGCCGGCGCAGTTGATCGCGCTGGAGCAGGAGCTGAGCCTCGGTGCTGCGCGCATCTGAGCGTCCAGCAACGCAGCGATTGCTCAGGACGCCTCATCGTCGCTGCCGAGCATCCGGCGCAAAAACGGAAGGGTGACGCGACGCTGTGTCGCCAGCGATGCGCGATCGATGCGATCGAGCACGCCGAGCAGGGAAGCGAGATCGCGTTTGGCGCGCGCGAACAGCCAGTCGAGTGCGCCATCGTCGAGCTCGATCCCGCGCAGGCGCGCGCGCTCGCGCAGCAGTTCGCGCCGCGCCGATTCCTCCAGCGGCTTCAAGGCGATCTGCGTGCACGCGGACAGACGCGAGAGCAGATCCGGCAGACCGATGCCGAGCTGGGCCGGCGGCGCGCCTGCAGCGAAAACGAGTGCGGTGTTCTCGGCGCGGCAGCGGTTGTACAGATCGAACAGTGCGTGCTCGGATTCGCGTTCGCCGACGATCGCGTCGAGGTCGTCGATCGCGAGCAGATCGCTGCCACCGAGACCGCGGATCGCTTCGGCGCGCGGCGCACGCAGCGTCGCCAGCGAAAGATATTGCGCGCTTCTGCGTGCCGCACTGGCGGCAGCGCAGGTCGCGACCAGCAAATGCGTGCGACCGCTGCCGGGCGGGCCGCTGAGCAGCGGCCACGAGGCATCGGTACCGAGTGCGACCGCGCGCAGCAGGTCGATGGCGACGCGGTTCGATCCCTCGACGAAACTGTCCAGACGCTGATGTGCAGGCCAGCGCAGCGCCAGCGGCAATTGTCCGCTCATGACTCCGCGGGCGGCTTGACGATGACGTTGGCGGCACGCTCGATGATGATCGTCGACGGCGCCTCGGCGACGACATCATCGTCGGGCACGAAGATCACCGGCTCGGCGCGCTGGTTGTACAGCTCGCTGTCGGTGTAGCGCTCGTAGAGATAACGCAGCACGACCATCGCGACCGACGCCACCGGCAACGCCAGCAGCACGCCGAGGAAACCGAACAGCTCGCCGCCGGCGAGCACGGCGAAGATCACCGCGACCGGATGCAGGCCGATTTTCTCGCCGACGAGACGCGGCACCAGAACGTAGCCTTCGAGCGTCTGCCCGATCACGAACACGCCGAGCACGAGCAGCACGTGGAACCAGTCCTGGTACTGCACCAGCGCGGCGATCACGCCCATCACGACGCCGGTGATCGCACCGAGATACGGCACGAAGCTGATCAGTCCGGCAATCATTCCGATCAGCGGACCGACGCTGACGCCGGCCAGCCACAGGCCGACTCCGTAGAACACGCCGAGTGCGATCATCACGCTGAGCTGGCCGCGCAGGAAGGCACCGAGCACTTCGTCCGATTCGCGCGCCAGGCGCGTCACGACCGGTTCGACCGAACGCGGAATCAGCGCGTGCAGACGCGACACGAGCAGATCCCAGTCGCGCAGCAGATAGAACGCGACCACCGGAATCATCACCAGGTTCAGCACCCAGCCGACGATGGTGAGGCCGGATTTCGACACGCGCGCAATCGCGGTGGCGACGAAGCCGCCGGCTTCCTTCCAGTTCGCCTGCAGCGTGTCGATGATCTTCTGCGTATCGAGCACATCCGGCGAAATGCCGAAGCGCGCCTGCAGCCACGGCGTCGCGCGGGTCTGGAACCAGTTGACCCAGATCGGCAGCTGGGTCAGGAAGTTGCTGATCTGGCGTTCGATGAAGGGCACCAGCACCAGCACGATGCCGATCACGATGATCAGCACGACCGCGAAGACCAGACTCACCGCGAGGCCGCGACCGATGCCGCGGCGTTCGAGACGATCGACGATCGGATCGGCCAGATACGCGAACAGCGCGGCCGCGACGAACGGCATCAGCACCGGCGACAGCAGATAGACGACCGCCCCGACCACGCCGAGCAGGATCAGCCATTGCCAGCGCAGATCGAGGCCGTGCTGCTCGTGGTCGCGGTTCACCGGTGATGGGTTCAACGTGGTTCTCCCTTGCGCAGCCGCCGTGCCCGTGTGCCCCACACCGCCACGTAATGCACTCCGCTGGCGAGCGTGAGGCCTGCGGTGACCGCGATCAAGCCCGCGCGCAGCGGCTGCGGCAGCGGCAGCCAGCCCGACAGGCGCAGCAGTTCGACCAACACGAAGCCGATCTGCACCAGCGTGGTCCATTTCGAGAGTCGGCTCGGCGCCGCATCGAAGCGGCCGATCAGCGCGTGATAGGCAATCGCGCCGGCCACGATCACGAGGTCGCGCCCGACCACCAGCACGGTCAGCCACGCCGGCAACGCGCCGACCAGGGTCAGGGTGATGAAGGTAGCCGTCAGCAGCAGCTTGTCGGCGAGCGGATCGAGCATGCCGCCTATCCAGCTCTGCCAGCCGAAGCGTTTGGCGAGGAATCCATCCACTGCATCGCTGAGGCCGGCAATCGCGGCGATCAGCAAGGCGCCGTCGTAGCGTCCGCGCTCGATCAGCCAGCACAACGGCACCACCAGCGCGATGCGCAGGCCGGTGATCAGATTGGGCAGATGGCGCAGCATCGGCGCCGCAGGTCAGGGACTCAGCGCGAGCGTCGCATCGACGTTGTCCGCCGTAGCCGCCGCATTGACGACGGTGAGCGTGCGCTCCATGCCGACCGCGTCGATAAATTTCTGACGCTCGGCAGCGAGGTTCAATCGGACCAGGATGCCGTCGCCGTGCGCGCCGATCGGTTGCGCGCTGCGCACGAAGTTGTTGCGACCGAGATAACCGATCACGCGCGCGTAATCGGCCGCGTTGCGGATGCCGCTGATCCAGACCGTCGCCTCGCTCGGCGTGTCCGCGGCAACGCCGGCTTCGGTGCCCGCGATCAGACCCAGCTTGCGCAGCAGCTGGTCGACCGCGTTGCTGTCGAACTGCGCGATCAGGGTCATCCGGGCGCCGCCGTCGTCGCCATTGCCGGGGTTGCGACGGTATTGATACTGCGACACGTATTTCTCGGCGCTGCCGACGGCGCGCGCCACGTCGGAACGCGCGAGCACGCCGGAATCGCCGGTCTGCGCGATCACCACATTCGCCAGCGCAGTCTTCAGCGCCTCGGCGCGTTCCTCGTCGGACTGCGAATTGACCGGCGCCTCGCCCGTATAGGTGCCCGGCGCGGCAGCCAGGGCGAGCTGTGAGGCGAACAGGGCGAATGCGAAAACGAAGGCACGCAGCGGCAAGGGCGATCGCATTTCGTAATCCGTCACGTGCAGGGATGGCGCAAGTCTGCCGAAAGCCTGCCGGCACGTCCAATGCGCACGCGTGCGAGCGAGGACCGGAGCGCGCAAGTCCCTGCGCCGGGCGGGCCGCGCACGCGCGCATTCGCCGCGCGGGCGTGCCTGCTAGAATCCGCCTCCTTTTCGATTCGCCAGCCGCCATGTCCGCCGACCCCGAAGCCCTGAGTTACCGCGCCGCCGGCGTCGACATCGATGCGGGCAACGAAGTCGTCGAACGCATCAAGCCGCTGGTCAAGCGCACGTTCCGGCCCGAAGTGATGGCCGGTCTCGGCGGCTTCGGCGCGTTGTTCGACCTCGCCGGCCGCTACCGCGAACCGGTCCTCGTCTCCGGCACCGACGGCGTCGGCACCAAGCTGAAACTGGCGCAGATCCTCGGCCGCCACGACACCATCGGCATCGACCTGGTCGGCATGTGCGTCAACGACGTGCTGGTGCAGGGGGCGGAGCCGCTGTTCTTCCTCGACTACTTCGCCACCGGCAAGTTGCACGTCGACACCACGGTCAGCGTCGTCGGCGGCATCGCCAAGGGTTGCGAACTCGCCGGCTGCGCGCTGATCGGCGGCGAGACCGCCGAGATGCCGGACATGTATCCGCCCGGCGAATACGATCTGGCCGGATTCTGCGTCGGCGCGGTGGAGAAATCCGCGCTCATCGACGGCAGCGCGATCCAGGCCGGCGACACGATCATCGGCATCGCGTCCAGCGGCGCGCATTCGAACGGCTATTCGCTGATCCGCAAAATCGTCGAGCGCGCGGGCGCGACGCCGGACAACGGCGGTTTCGATCTCGACCTCGGCGGCGTCAAGCTCGCCGACGCGCTGATGGCGCCGACCACGATCTATGTCAAACCGATCCTGAAACTGCTCGCGCAGCAATCCGTGCACGGCATGGCCCACATCACCGGCGGCGGCCTGAAGGAAAACATCATCCGCGTGGTGCCGGATGCGCTCGGAATCGCACTGCACAGTTCGACCTGGACCCTGCCGCCGCTGTTCGACTGGCTGCAGCGCGAAGGCCGCGTGGCGCGCGAGGAAATGTGGCGCACCTTCAACTGCGGCATCGGCTACGCGCTGATCGTCGCGCACACGCAAACCGCCTCGACGATGGCCGCACTGGCCGCGCTCGGTCTGGATGCGACCGCGATCGGCGAGATCGTGCCGGCGCCGACCGGCGAGCGCGTGCACATCGATTGATCGTGCTGCCGATCGTGCCGGTCTCGAAGATCACTCATCCATGAGCGCGCGACTGCAAGTCGCCGTTCTCGCGTCCGGTCAGGGCTCCAATCTGCAGGCCCTGATCGATGCACGAGGGCAGCAGAACCTGCCGATCGACATCGTGCTGGTTGCCAGCGACAAGGCGCAGGCGCCGGCGTTGCGGCGTGCCGAGAGCGCCGGCATCGCCACGCTCGCGCTCGATCCGAAGGCGTATGCGAATCGCGCCGCATTCGATGCGGACCTGTTCGCACGCGTCGCGGATTTTCGCCCCGACCTCATCGTGCTCGCCGGCTTCATGCGCATACTCGATCCCGGCGTGCTCGAGCCCTGGCTCGGTCGCATCATCAATATCCATCCGTCCCTGCTGCCGAAGTATCGCGGCCTGCACACGCACCGGCGCGCGCTCGAAGCCGGCGACAGCGTGCATGGCGCGAGCGTGCACTACGTCACCGCTGAACTCGATGGTGGACCGACGCTCGCGCAGGCGCAGGTTTCGATACATGCCGGCGACACGCCGGAAATCCTGGCTGCGCGGCTGCTCGCGCAGGAGCATCGACTGCTCGTCGCCAGCGTCGCACTGATCGCGTCAAAACGAATCGCGTTGCGCGACGCCGGCGTGATGCACGACGAGGCATTGCTCGACGCGCCACTGATGCTCGACGACGAAGGCATGCTCGCGCGTTCTGCGTGAAGTGCCGTTCAGCCGAAGCTGTCCACACTGCGCGGCTTGTCCGGTCCGGATACGCCATGAAAATCCTTTCCACGCGTCGCCTTTTCACGCTGCTCACGCTCACTCTTTCCGCGTCGGCGCCGGCATTTGCCGCGACCGCGGCGATGAAGCCGTTTCACGCCGAATACACGACCTTGCAGAACGACAACGAGCTCGGCCGCACCACGCTCGATCTCGCCGACAACCACGATGGCAGCTGGACCTTGCGCAGCGAAACCATCGGCACCGCGGGACTTGCCAAGATCGCCGGCATCCACATCGTCGAGACCTCGCGCTTCCGCTGGCAGGATGGCCGTCCGCTCGCACTCGCCTACGACTACAAACAGGACGGCGGCTTCAAGCAGCGTACGCGCCACGCCGAGTTCGACTGGAAGACCAATCAGGTTCGCGTCACCGAGGGCGGCGATTTCACCTATGCCAGTGTGCCCGGCCTGATCGATCGTCAGGCCGTCACGCTCGCACTCGCCGCCGACCTGCTGCGCGGCGCATCGAGCTTCGACTACAAGGTGGCGGTGAAGGACCACGTCGAGGACATGCGTTACACCCGCGGCGCCAGCGAAACGCTGAAAGTGCCTGCCGGCACGTTCAAGACCCTGGTGATGCAACGCGAAGGCGAACCCGGTGCCGACCGCAAGCGCGTCGCGCGCAGCTGGTTCGCTGAATCGCTCGGCTGGATGCCGGTGCAGATCGAGCAGACCGAGAAGAAGGGCGATACGGTGACGTTGAAGCTGGTGTCGTCGAACCGGTAAGCGGCACGCGCAGAGATTGGCTGATCGCGTGCGCGCCGGTCGCGAACGGCGACCGGCTTTTCAACCGGTGCGAACGCATTTCCGTCGTGGCAGAAATGACGTCGCGAAAAGTTTCGACCTACGCCGGCAAACGCCGGATATGCGCGCCGAGTCCGCCGAGCTTTTCCTCGATATTCTCGTAGCCGCGATCGATGTGATAGATGCGGTCGACTACGGTGTCGCCATGCGCGACCAGGCCGGCCAGCACCAGCGATGCGGATGCACGCAGGTCGGTCGCCATCAGCGGCGCGCCGGACATGTGATCGACGCCCTTGATGATCGCGGCATTGCCTTCGAGCTGGATATCGGCGCCGAGGCGTTGCAGTTCGTGCGCGTGCATGAAGCGATTTTCGAACACGGTCTCGGTGATGATGCCGACGCCTTCGGCCACGCAGTTGAGCGCGGTGAACTGCGCCTGCATGTCGGTCGGAAACGCCGGATACGGCGCGGTCGTCACGTTGACCGCCTTCGGACGGCGGCCGCGCATGTCGAGCTCGATCCAGTCCTCGCCGGTGTTGAGGTGGGCGCCGGCGTCCTCGAGTTTGCTCAGCACCGCGTCCAGTGTCTTCGGACGCGCGCGCTTGCAGACGACCTTGCCGCCAGTGATCGCGCCGGCGACCAGAAAAGTGCCGGTCTCGATGCGGTCCGGCAGCACTTCATAGGTGGTGCCGTTGAGGCGTTCGACGCCTTCGATCACCAGCGTCGCGCTGCCGGCGCCTTCGATCCTGGCGCCCATCGCATTGAGGCAGTTGGCGAGGTCGACGACTTCGGGTTCCTGTGCCGCGTTCTCGATGATCGTGGTGCCTTTCGCGAGCGCCGCCGCCATCATCAGGTTTTCGGTGCCGGTCACGGTGACGAGGTCGAGATTGATGCGCGCGCCTTTCAGGCGCTTCGCCTTCGCCTTGATGTAACCGTTCTCGACCGTCACTTCGGCGCCGAGCGCCTGCAGACCTTTCAGATGCAGATCGACCGGACGCGAGCCGATGGCGCAGCCGCCGGGCAGCGAAACGATCGCCTCGCCGAAGCGCGCGACCAGCGGACCCAGCACGAGGATCGACGCGCGCATCGTCTTGACCAGATCGTACGGCGCGAAATAGCGCCGGGCCGGACGCGGATCGACATGAATCTTCATGCGCTCGTCGATGACCAGCTCGACACCCATCTGGCCGAGCAATTCCATCGTCGTGGTCACATCGTGCAGATGCGGCACGTTGCCGATCGTGACCGGTCCGTCGGCGAGCAGGCAGGCGGCGAGAATCGGCAGCACCGCATTCTTCGCGCCGGACACCCAGACATCGCCGCTGAGCGGCTGTCCACCATTGATTACGATTTTTGCCATGTGATTCGAAGACCAGGACTGAGAGTTGAAGGCTGACGGCTGCGAAAAAGCGCCAGGTCAGTGCCGTGAAGTGAGTCAGCCGATGAAGCGAAGCGCTGCCGCCGGGACGATACGCGCCTCAGCGCGCCGCCTTCGGCTCGGCTTCCTCGGGCGTCAGCGTGCGCAGCGACAGCGCATGGATCGCGCCGCCCATCAGGTCGCCCAGCGTCGCGTACACCATGCGGTGACGCGCCAGCGGCAGCTTGCCGGCAAACGCGGCGCTGACCACCAGCGCCTCGAAATGCACGCCGTCCGGACCCTGCACCTCGACCTTCGCGTCCGGCAGGCCCTGCTGGATCAGATTGTGCACGGTGGAAGTGTCCATTTTCTGCGTTTCCTCGGGAAAGTTCCGGCGATTACGAAATTCATCGTATAATCGTCGGGATTCGGTTGCGGCAGCCGGCCCGTGCGGCGAAAACGCCGGCGGCGATACCGCCTGCGACGCATTCCGCCTCGCCGGCGTCCTCAGCCGAAGGTCCGGGCGAGCACGGCCGGTCGGTGAAGCGGCTACAATGAGGCGGCGCATGGTACTCAAAATCCCGCAGCAGCGCAGAAAAACCGACTTTCCCGATCTCGTCGAGCGCTTCAAGCATCTGACCACGATGAACGCCCAGGTTCTCAGCGCGGCCCGACCGATGAGCAATCCCCTGCTCGACGCCAGTGCCCTCATCAAGAGCGCGCAGACGGTCATCGCGATCGAGGCGGAAGCCATCGCCGCGCTGCGCGAACATATCGATGCGAACTTCCTGCGCGCCTGCCAGTTGATGTTCGAATGCCCGGGCCGCGTGGTCGTTTCCGGCATGGGCAAGTCCGGCCATATCGCGCGCAAGATCGCGGCGACCCTGGCATCGACCGGCACGCCGTCGTTCTTCGTGCATCCGGCCGAAGCCAGTCACGGCGACCTCGGCATGATCACGCAGAAGGACGTCGTCCTCGCGCTCTCCAATTCGGGCGAGACCGACGAGCTGCTGGCGATCCTGCCGCTGATCAAGCGCCAGGGCATTCCGCTGATCGCGATGAGCGGCAACACCGGCTCGTCGCTGGCGCGTCTGGCGGACGTCCACCTCGATACCAGCGTGCCGGCCGAAGCCTGCCCGCTCGGTCTCGCGCCGACCTCGAGCACGACCGCGGCCCTGGTCATGGGCGATGCGCTGGCGATTGCGCTGCTCGAAGCACGCGGTTTCACCGACGAGGATTTCGCGCGCTCGCATCCGGCCGGCAGCCTCGGCCGCCAGCTGCTGCTGAAGATCAGCGACATCATGCACAGCGGCGAACAGGTTCCGATGGTCGGATCGCACGTTTCGCTGACCGAAGCCCTGGTCGAGATGACGCGCAAGGGTCTCGGCATGACCGCGATCGTCGACGCCGATCAGCGCCTGCTCGGCGTGTTCACCGACGGCGATCTGCGCCGCGCGATCGACGATGACGATATCGACCTGCGCTCCACCTCGGTGATGCGCCTGATGACCCCGCACCCGAAGACGATAACGGCTGACAAGCTCGCGGTCGAAGCGGCGCAATTGATGGAAGCGCACAAGATTCATGCGCTGTTGGTGGTCGATGGCGACAATCGCGTGGTCGGCGCATTGAACATCCACGATCTGCTGCGCGCGCGCGTGGTGTGAGACTTCCGTAACCGGGAATGCGGAACCTGGAATCGGGTACGCGGTCCATTGCCGGCAGCTTTCAACTCGGATTTCAACTCGCATCATTGCGTTTCTGCGATTATCGATTCCCGATTTCCCCTTCCCGGCTCTGTTCCTCATGCTCCCCAATGATCTTCCTGCCGATATCCGCGAGCGCGCCGCGCGCATCAAGCTGGCCGTGTTCGATGTCGACGGCGTACTGACCGACGGCAAGCTCTGGTACACCGCCGACGGCCACGAGTTGAAGGCATTCAATGTGCATGACGGGCTCGGCCTGAAACGCCTGCTCGCGAACGGCGTCGAGGTCGCGGTGATCACCGCGCGGCTCAGTCATATCGTGACCGAGCGCATGGCCGAGCTCGGTGTCGCGCACGTCTACCAGGACCAGTCCGACAAGCTCGCCTGCCTGCACCAGCTGCTGCATGCGCTGCGCCTGGATGCGGAGCAGATCGCCTACAGCGGCGATGATCTGCCGGATCTTGCCCCGATGCAGGTGGCGGGCCTGTCGATCGCGGTCGCGAATGCACACCCGTGGGTGCGCGAGCGCGCGCACTGGCGCACGCGCCTCGGCGGCGGCGGCGGCGCGGCGCGCGAGGTCTCCGATCTGATCCTCGGGGCGCAGGGCAAGTCCGATGCGGAACTCGCCGCGTTCCTGCGCTGATGGAGCGTCGTTACTGGCTGATCGTCAGCGTGCTTGTCGTGCTCGCGATCGGCTCGAGCATCGCGGTGTGGGTCACGCGCGAGCGCACCAACGCGCAGACGTTCGCCGGACCGCCGCGTTCCGACTATACCCTCGGTGATTTCACGCTGGATGCGCTCGACTCGCTCGGCAAGCGCACCTTCCGCGTCACCGGACCGCGCCTGGCGCGCAACGGCGACACCGGCGAAGTGTTCGTGACGACACCGGACTATGTGCTGATCGACGGCAGCGGCAACCCGTGGACGGGCAAATCGGATGCGGCCTGGGTCAACAAGGACGGCACCATCATGAAGCTGCAAGGCCATGTCGAAATGCATCGCCAGGAAAGCGCCAAGGTGAAGCCGGTCGACGTGGTCACCAGCGATCTCACCACGTGGCCGAAAGACAAGAAGATGGAAACCGCCGCGCCGGCGACGATCACCCAGCCCGGCTCTATAATGCGCGGCCTCGGCATGCGCGGCGATCTCAATACCAAGACCCTGGAGCTCCTCTCCGATGTCCACGCCATCCTCGAACCCAAGCATGCCGCTGCCGCCGGCACCAAGCCGACGCGTGTTGCGAGCAGCAAGCCTGCGCAACCTGCCAAAGGCAAATCCAGGCCCGCGAGCGATCCTCAAAGGAAGTAGCCGGATCGCGCTCGCCTGCGTGCTGTTCGCGGCGGCTTCGAGTGCGTCTGCATTGAGCACCGACCGCAACGAGAACATGAATGTCGAATCGGATTACTCGAAGGTGCAGCAAGGCAGCGACGACAAACCGGGCATGAGTTTCCTGCAGGGCAATGTGCAGGTCGTGCAGGGTTCGATGAAGGCGCACGGCGACGAAGCCACGATCTACGAGCATGCGAGCAATGCGAAGGACGCCCAGGGCAATGACATTTCCGGCGGCATCCAGCGCGTGATCCTGATCGGCAAGAAAGCGCAGGCGCACATGCAGCAGACGCAGGACAACGACGGCGGCCTGATCACCGCCGATGCCGACAAGATCGACTACAACGCCGACACCAGCGTCGCCGATCTGACCGGCAACGTGACCGTCGTGCAGGAAGGTCGCGGCACTTTCCACGGCACGCACATGACTTACAACACCAATACCGGCGAAATGCAGAGCGGCGACAACACGCCGGCCAATCGCGTGCACATGGTGATTCTGCCGAAAAAGAAACCGGACACCGCCGCGCCCGCAGCAAAGCCCGCGGTGACGACGCCGGCGAAAACCGATCCGGCGCAACCGGTCGGCAAGACGAAGAAGAAGAAAACGCAGCCGACGCCCGCCGCCACACCCGCGACGACGCCGGCACCGGCGAACCCGTCCGGCGGCAGTCAACCCTGATGCTGAGCGCCACGGGTCTGCGCAAGAGTTTTCGCGGTCGCGCCGTCGTGCGCGACTTCGACTTCAGTCTGGAACAGGGCGAAATCGTCGGCCTGCTCGGTCCGAACGGCGCCGGCAAGACCACCTGCTTCTACATGGTGGTCGGCCTGATCGCGGCCGACGCGGGCTCCATCCGCCTCGACGATCGCGACGTCACCACCCTGCCGATGCACGCGCGCGCGCGCCTCGGCGTCGGCTACCTGCCGCAGGAAGCCTCGGTATTCCGTCGCCTCAGCGTCGCCGACAACATCCTGGCGATCCTCGAACTGCGCGCCGATCTCGACGGCGCCGGCCGCGATGCGGAACTGGAATCCCTGCTCGACGACCTGCAGATCGGCCACATCGCCGGGCAGAAGGGCGTCAGCCTCTCGGGCGGCGAACGCCGCCGCGTCGAGATCGCGCGCGCGCTGGCCGCCAAGCCACGCTTCATGCTGCTCGACGAACCGTTTGCCGGCATCGATCCGATCTCGGTGGTCGACATCCAGCGCATCGTGCGCCAGCTCAAATCGCGCGGCATCGGAATTCTGATCACCGACCACAACGTGCGCGAAACGCTCGGCATCTGCGAGCGCGCCTACATCATGAGCGAAGGCGCGGTTCTGGCGCAGGGCGCGCCGGCCGAAATCCTCGCCAACGAGCAGGTCCGCGAGGTCTATCTCGGCAAGGAATTCCGGATGTAGGGCGAGGCGGCGCAAAGCGCCTTCGACCTCCGACAATCCGCACCAGCGATCGACCCGCCGCGCTTCTTTCGCCTCGCGCTTCGCGATTTCCCGTTTCCGATTCCCGCCGGCGCCGTCGCGTCAAGCCTGCCCGCGCCCGCCGATTGGCGTTACGATGCGGCAAATGCGACTTGGCACGCTTCCGGCATGAAACCCGCCCTCCAATTCCGCCTCGGTCAATCGCTGGCGCTGACCCCGCAACTGCAGCAGGCCATCCGCCTGTTGCAGCTGTCGCGTCTGGAACTGGAGCTGGAGCTCAACACCGCGCTGGAATCCAACCCGCTGCTCGACATGGAAGACGGCGACGCGCCGGAAGGCGACGAGGCCGAAAGCACGCCGGAAGAAATCGAGGCTGCCGCCGAAGCGCAGAAGGATTCCGCCGACGCCGACGACTCGCCGCTCGATCTCGAATTCGATCGCACCGAGTACCGCGGTACCGCGCTCGACGAGGACGGCATGGAGCCGCAGGATGCCGAGGTGCAGGATCTGCGCGATCACCTGCTGTGGCAGCTCAACCTGACGCCGATGTCCGATCGCGATCGCGCCATCGCGGCGACGATCATCGAGGCGGTCGACGACGACGGCTACCTCAGCGAAAGCGACGAAGCCATCGCGCAGGCGCTGGTGTCACTGTACGTGGTGAGCGCAGAGGAAATCCAGTCGGTGCGCCGCCTCGTGCAGCACTTCGATCCGGTCGGCGTGGCGAGCCGTTCGCTCAAAGAATGTCTCGGCGTGCAGCTCGAAGCCTTCGCGCCCGAGACCCCCGGCCTCGCGCTCGCCCGCGTGCTGGTGGCCGATCATCTGGAAACCCTGGCGCGGCAGGATCGCGTGCGCCTCGGCGCGCGTCTGCACGCCGAGCCTGCCGACCTCGATGTCGCGCTGGCGCTGATCCGTTCGCTGACGCCCAAGCCCGGCAGCGGTTATGCCGACACCAACACCGAGTTCGTCGCGCCCGATGCCTACGCGCGCAAGCTCAACGGGCGCTGGCAGGTTTCGCTCGCACCCGGATGCCAGCCGCGCCTCGGCATCAACGAGCACTACGCCGGGCTGATCGCCAAGGCGCGCCGCGACGATGCCAATTACCTCAAGGGCCAGCTGCAGGAAGCGCGCTGGCTGATCAAGTCGCTGAAGACGCGCGCCGAGACCATGCTGAAAGTGGCCACCTCGATCGTGCGAGCGCAGGAAGCGTTTCTGGAATTCGGTGCCGAGGCGATGCGTCCGCTGGTGCTGAAGGACGTGGCCGAGGAAGTCGGCATGCACGAGTCGACGATCAGCCGCGTGACCACGCGCAAGTTCCTGTACACGCCGCGCGGCACCTTCGAGTTCAAGTATTTCTTCTCCAGCGGCGTGACCACGGTGGATGGCGGGGCTGCATCTGCCACCGCGATCCAGGCGATGATCCGCAAGCTCATCGACGAGGAATCGAGCAGCCGGCCGTTGTCGGATCAGGTGCTGGCGGCCGAACTGAATCGGCGCGGAATCAACGTGGCGCGGCGCACGGTTGCAAAATATCGCGAGGCCCTGAATATTCCATCATCGAACGATCGCAGCCGGCTCGGTTGATGCGATCGCAGTCAGCACATCCGGCACATCCAGCACACTCAACACGAGGGAACACTGCCAGCCATCGCTTGTCGGAGTTTGTGGAGCCTGGCGTTGCGCTCGCAACAGCGGCGCGGTGCGAGGCGTTTCGAACGGGCCGCTCGAACGCGGCCCACAATGAGGAGTCAACCATGCAGATCATTGTCAAGGGTCATCAGGTCGAGGTCACCGCGGCCCTGCACGATTACGCCATCGCCAAGTTCGAGCGCGTCACGCGCCACTTCGATCATCTGCATGAACTGAACATCTGTCTCGGCATCGAGAAACTCCTGCACAAGGCCGAGGCGACGATCCTGCTGTCCGGCAAGACGATTCACGCCGACGCCACCGCAACCGACATGTATGCGGCCATCGATGCCCTGGTCGACAAGATCGACAGCCAGGTGCGCAAGCACAAGGAAAAGATCACCGATCACCACGCGGATGCCGTGCGCGCCGCGCGCTACAGCTGACGAGATTCGTTTCAACGGTGCGATCCCGGACGGATCGTTTGCGGAGCACCCGCGTAACGGGTGCTCCGCACAATCAACGGTGCAGCACGCTGCGACCGTGAGCGTCGACCAGGGCCGGAGCGCCTGCGTCGGCATAACCTGGCAGTCCGCACCCCCTCATGCGCTTTCTCGATTTGCTGTCCGCCGAACGGGTGCGTACAGACCTGACCGCCGCGGACAAGCCGGCCTTGATCGCTGAGCTGGCCGGGCTGCTCGCGAGCGACGACGCCGCGATCGCGCTTGTGCGCAATGCGTTGTCCTCGCGCGAGAAACTCGGCAGCACCGGCCTCGGCCACGGCGTTGCGATTCCGCACGGACGCAGCGCGGATGTCGGCGAAGCGCGCGCGGCTTTCCTGCGTCTGGCCGAACCGATCGACTTCGGCGCCGACGACCGCCAGCCGGTCGATCTGGTCGCCGCGCTGATCGTTCCTGCGCACTTCACCGACGAGCATCTGAAGTTGCTGGCGGAACTGGCCGAGCTCTTTTCCGACGCCGCAATCACCGCCGCGCTGCGCGCTGCACCGGATGCCGCCGCCCTGCACGCGGAACTGAAGCGCGGGCTCAAGAGCGCCGGCTGAGGCCGAATCGGCCTGATCACGCTGCATCTGACGGCGCCCTCGTGTGACGGCGCGCGGCTGTACCCGTACACTCGCCGATGCAGCCGTCCGCCGGACGCGCGCCGTCGTGCCAACCGCCTTGACCTTCAGCCCATCGCCATGGACCGCCTGACCGCACGCCAGTTGTTCGACGCCGTCGGCGAGCGCCTGTCGCTGCGCTGGATCGCCGGCCTGCGCGGTGAGAGCCGCGCGATCGACACCGGCGGCACGCAGGCGCGCCGGCCATCGCTGGTCGGCTATCTCAACATCATCTATCCGAACAAGGTGCAGATCATCGGCACCGAGGAACTCAACTACCTCGACAGCCTCGATTCGCGCCAGCGCTGGGAAACCGTCGAGAAGATCGTCGCCTACGAACCGACCGTGCTGCTGGTGACCAAGGACCAGCCGGTGCCGGCCGACCTGCGCAAGGCCGCGGAGGAATCCAATACTCCGCTCTGGCACAGCCCCAAGCGCGGACACGAGCTGCTGACCTATCTGCAATACCAGCTCGCGCGCACGCTGGCGCGCCAGATCACCCTGCACGGCGTGCTGATGGAGGTGTATTCCATCGGCGTGCTGATCACCGGCGAGAGCGGCACCGGCAAGAGCGAGCTCGCCCTCGAACTGATCACGCGCGGCCATCGCCTGGTCGCCGACGACGCGCCCGAGTTCACCCTGATCGCACCGGACGTGATCGACGGCAACTGCCCCGACATGCTGCGCGACCTGCTCGAAGTGCGCGGCCTCGGCGTGCTCAACGTGCGCGAGATGTTCGGACAGACGGCCGTAAAGCCGTCCAAATACCTGCGCCTGATCGTGCATCTGAAACCGCAGAAGCTGGACGCGCCGGGCGATGCGATGACGCGCCTGACCGGCGACGTCGGCTATCGCGAGATTCTCGACGTGCAGGTGCCGCAGATCATCATCCCGGTCGCGTCCGGACGTAACATCGCGGTCCTTGCGGAAGCCGCCGTGCGCAGCCATATGCTGAAGACCAAGGGTTTCGACCCCGCGCAGACCTTCATCGATCGCCAGGCGCATCAAATGCGCCGCTTGCCGCCATGGTAGACACACTCGATCCATCCACGCCCGACGCCGGGCCCGACCAGCTGATCGTGGTCAGCGGCTTGTCCGGTTCGGGCAAGACGGTGGCTCTGCGCACGCTGGAAGATCTCGGCTATTACTGCGTGGACAACCTGCCGGCGGCGTTGATGCCGGCTTTCGTGCAGGCGATCTCGCAGGGTCCGGCCGGGCTGCAGCACAAGCTGGCGGTCGGCGTCGACGTGCGCAACCGCGCGGAAAACCTCACCCGGCTGCCGCAGATCCTGGCCGAGCTGGCGCAGGCCGATATCCGTTATCGGCTCGTGTTCCTCGACACGCGCGACGAAGTGCTGATCAAGCGCTATTCGGAAACGCGCCGCCGCCATCCCTTGTCCGTCGACGGCGTCGGCCTCGCCGACGCGATCGCCGAGGAACGCCGGCTGCTGAAACCGATGCTCGCGATCGCCGATCGCGTGGTCGACACCAGCGAACTCAATGTGCACCAGCTGCGTCGTCTGGTGATCACCGAAATGGGGCTCACCGCCGGCGCGATGACCTTGCTGTTCGAATCCTTCGCGTATCGCCGCGGCGTTCCCGCCGACGCCGATTTCGTGTTCGACGCGCGCTGCCTGCCGAACCCGCACTGGGACCCGAAACTGCGCCCGCTGTCCGGCAAGGACCTGCCGGTGCGCGAGTGGCTCGAAGGCCGGCCGGACGTCGGCGCGTTCCGCGACGATCTCACCCGCTTCCTGGAAACCTGGCTGCCGCGCTTCGAGCACGACGGCCGCAGCTACGTGACGATCTGCCTCGGCTGCACCGGCGGCCGCCATCGTTCGGTCTATCTCTCGGAGCGTCTGGCCGAGCATTTCCGCCAACACTACGCGCAGGTGCTGACGTACCACCGGGAGATGGAATGATGGATGCGGTGAAGGGTAAAGAGGGAAGAGGAAAGGGGGAAAGCGAAGCTTTTCTGCCTCGCAGACTTGCACAACCCTTGTGTGCACGTTTCACGCAGACGCGTTCTGCAAGCCGGCGCATCGACTCGCCCGACACCTTCGCTGTCGCCGTCCCCCTTTCCCCTTCCCCCTTCCCTCTTCCCCGCGCCAGCGCCGCAGGCGCGCGCCCATGAGCGTTGGCCTGCTCCTGATGACGCACGAATCGATGGGCGCGGCGCTCGTCAGCGCGGCGCGGCATGTGCTCGGTCGCCTGCCGATGGCGGTCGAGGTGCAGGAGGTCGCGCCGAGCGACGATCCCGATCTGATGCTGCGCGCCGCCGCCGCGAATGCGCGCGAGCTCGACCACGGCGACGGTGTGCTGGTGCTTTCCGATCTGTACGGCGCGACGCCCTGCAACATCGCGCGGCGGCTGCCGGATCTCGGTGTGCGCATGCATTGCGTGTCCGGACTGAACCTGCCGATGCTGTTGCGTGTCCTCAACTATCCCGAACAATCGCTCGATGAACTTGCGCAGACCGCCGCGAGCGGCGGGCGCGGAGGGATCGTCGTCGATACCCCGTAGACGCCTGACCGAACCCACCACGGCCACTCACAGGAACGCCATGCTCGAAAGGGACATCACGATCAGCAACAAGCTCGGGCTGCACGCGCGCGCGTCGGCGAAACTCGTGCAGGCGCTGCACGGCTTCCAGTCATCGGCCTTCATCGCCTGCCGCGGCAAGGAGGTCAACGCGAAGAGCATCATGGGCGTGATGATGCTCGCCGCCGGACTCGGCAGCACGATCAAGCTGCGCGCCGAAGGCGTCGACGAAGAAGCCGCCATGGCCGCGATGGTGGAGCTGTTCGAGCGCAAATTCGACGAGGGTCAATGAGATCAGTCCTGACCGGTGGCGGTGCATCGCGTGGCATGGCGCTCGGTCGCGCTCGCCTCGAGCATCCGAGCCGGTACCTGGTCGACGAGCGTCCGCTGGCGGAAGCCGATGTCGACGCCGAGATCGAACGCCTGCGCCGCGCCATCGCGCTGGCACGTGACGAGCTGCAGGTACTGCGCGAGAAACTGCAGGGCTCGGTGGCGCGCGAAGTCGCCGAGTTCATCGACGCGCACAGCCTGATGCTGGCCGATCGCGAACTGATCAACGGACTGTTCGAACTGATCCGCGTCGGTCGCTACCGCGCCAGCGCCGCGCTGAAGATGCAGCGCGATCGCCTCGTCGCAGTGTTCGAGGCGATGGACGATCCGTACCTGCGCAGTCGCAAGGAGGATGTCGAACACGTGATCGGCCGCGTCCAGGCTGGTCTTGCGCGCGAGTCGAGTCCGGAAGAACGCCGCCTCGCCGCGCGCGTCGGAGAAATCCTGATCAGCGACACCGTGGCGCCATCGGAACTGGTGCCGCTGGCCGAGCACGGCGTGCTCGGTGTCGTGCTGAGTTCGGGCAGCCTGCTGTCGCACAGCGCGATTCTGGCGCGTTCGCTGCGCCTGCCGATGATCGTCGCGGCGCACGATGCGCTTTCGCATATCCAGGACGACGATCTGGTCCTGATCGACGGCGAGCACGGCGAGATCGTCGTGCATCCGACCGCGCAGGACCTCGCGCGCTATCGCAACTGGCAGCGCGAACTTGTGCAGAAGGGCAAGCGTCTGGCCCTGTTGCGCGACGCCGACACGCGTACGCGCGACGGCGTGCCGATCCTGCTGTATGCGAATGCGGAATCGCCGGCCGACGTGGCCCAGGCACGCGCGCTCGGCGCCGCCGGTGTCGGGTTGTACCGCACCGAATTCCTGTTCCTGCAACGCCGCGAAATTCCGGGCGAGGAAGAACAATTCCTCGCCTACCGCGATCTGGTGCTCGGCATGGGCGGCCTGCCGGTGACGATCCGCACGCTCGACCTCGGCGCCGACAAGGCCGATTCCAGCGGCCTCGTGCTCGACGACGAGGAAAACCCGGCGCTCGGCGTGCGCGGTGTGCGCCTGTCGCTGCGTCAGCCGCAACTGCTGATGATCCAGCTGCGTGCAATCCTGCGCGCTTCCGGCTACGGTCCCGTGCGCGTGCTGGTGCCGATGGTTTCGACCGTCGAGGAAATGCACAGCGTGCGCACGATGCTCGACGAATGCGCGCGTGATCTGCGCGCGGCCGGCGTCGAGATCGCCGAGCAGGTCGACCTCGGCGCGATGATCGAAGTGCCCGCCGCGGCGCTCGCGCTGCCCGGCATGATCCGCAGCGTGGATTTCGTGTCGATCGGCACCAACGACCTCGTTCAATACACGCTGGCGGTGGATCGCAACAACGATCACCTCGCGCATCTGTACGATCCGCTGCATCCGGCCGTGCTGAAACTGATCGCGCAGACGATCGCGACCGCGCAGCGCGCGAAGCGTCGCGTCAAACTGTGCGGCGAAATGGCCGGCGACCGTCGTTACACCGCCTTGCTGCTCGCGCTCGGCCTGACCGAATTCAGCATGCATCCGGGCCTGCTGCTCGAAGTGCGCGAATGTGTCAATGCGCTGGATCGCTCCGCCCTGCGTGCGCAGTCGCAGGCGCTGCTGCGTGCGCCGACGCGCGCTGCGATCGAACGCGTACTGGACAAGTTCAAGGCGTAAGTTTTCGGGCGAACACCGCGTGTCGGTGTCGCATCGCGATGGCATCATTGCCGATCCATGCAAGCCGTGCCCGCCATGAACCTGCTCGCTCCGCACGTCGCCTCGAATGCAACGCAATACGCCGAAGCATTCGCGCGGCGCGAACCTTTCCGTCATGTCGTCATCGACGATTTCCTGAGTGCGGATTTCGCCGCGCAGTTGCTCGCCGCGTTTCCGCCGTTCGAGCGCGGCAACGCGCGCAACGAAGCCGGTGAGCTCGGCGGCAAGTCGACCATCGAACGCATCCGCAAGCTCGGTGCGCCGTATGCCGCGCTCGACGATCTGATCCGGACACCTGAGTTCCTCGATCTGATCGCGCGCATCACCGGCATTCCCGGTCTTCTCTACGACCCGCATTATTTCGGCGGCGGTACGCACGAAAACCGGCAAGGCCAGGATCTCGATCCGCATATCGATTTCAACCGGCATCCGATCGAACAATGGCATCGCCGGCTCAATCTGATCGTCTACCTCAATCACGACTGGAAAGAAGACTGGGGCGGCGCGCTCGAACTTCATTCCGATCCGCACGCGCTCGACGATCGGATCAGCCCGATCACGCCCTCGTACAACCGCTGCGTGATTTTCGAGACGACGGAATGGAGCTGGCATGGCTTCGGCCGCATCGCGCTGCCGCAGACCGATGCGGCGCGTACGCGCAAGTCGATCGCGCTGTATTTCTACACGCACGAACGCCCCGCGGACGAGCTTGCGGATACGCATTCCACCGTCTACGTCGATCGCCCGCTGCCCGAGCGCTTCAGTGCCGGCGTGACACTCGACGACACGGACATCGGCGTATTGCGCACCCTGCTCGCGCGCCGCGACCAGCACATCCAGCGCCTGTATCAGGACGCCGCGGCGCAGTCCGCGCAACTCGCGCAGGCGACGAGTGCGCTGCGATCAGGATGGCTCGGGCGCCTCGCCTGGTTCATCCAGCGCGCCCTCAAGCGTCCTCGTCATTGAACCTGCCATTCAATCTTGCGGCGTTCACGGCTGCGCCGCTGCCGCATCGAAACCGGCGCCGTGCGCGACGAAGGCAAGCTGGCGATCACCGCCCGCGCCGAACAGGTTGTCGCTGAGCAGGCGCACGCGTACGAGCTGACCTGGCGCAATGGCACATGCGCTGACCGGCAAGCGCCATTGCATGCGCGCCTCCTGGTCCTGGCGAATGGTTCCGAGGCGACAAGTGCCGAGCCAGACTTGGATGTCCAGCCGCTTGCCACCGAGGTAGCCTGCGATGGACGGCCGGTACATGTCCAGCATGAAGGATGCTTCGCCCGAGTACCGCAGCAGCAGCTCGGCATCGGCACTGACCCAGCGCCAGCCGTCGCCCTCGCGAATGTGGACGCCGAACTGGTACGGATAGTCGGCGCCGCCGAGATCGACATAGCCGAGCGTACGCGTCGCATCGACCGGGCTCTGCGCGAACGGATCGAGCACGCGATCGGTGTCGAGCCGGACGACGCGCAGGTCGGCGCTCTCTCCCAGCAGCTCGCTCGGATAGCGCTGCAGCCAGAGATTGGCGAGCTCGGTATTTTGAGGCGAAGTGTCGAGCAACACGAACGCATGCGGCGCGGCGCTCAGCCGCTGCGGCGTCTCGACGCCGAGATCGGCGATGTGCCGCCCTGAATACAGTGCAGCGACCGGACTCGAATACCAGCCGACACCGTACAGACGCGCATCCGGCGGCAGCTTCGCGAGGATGTCCAGATCAGCCGCCAGCGCCGCGGCCGAGATCGAAGGCAGGGCGCGCTCGGTGACGAAATCCGCCCACGCGAGCGACGCCTGCAACAGCACCAACCCGATCAGCGCTGCGCTCGCGATGTGACGCCGGAGCGGCGCGCTGCGTTCGCGCCAGCGCCACGCCTGCGCGCACAGCACGACCACGAACGCTTCCAGCGCGACGATGCCGTCGAAGATGCGTCGATACCACGCCTTTCCGGTCGGCGTCAGGCCGAGCCACCAGATCAAATACAGGAACGCGAGCAGACCCAGGGTCAGCAGCAGCGGCTGACTCGCTGCACGCGCCAAACCTCGCCGCAGAAAGGCGAACAATGCGAACGGAGCGAACAGCCAGAGCGCGAGCAGCCACGGTGAAATCTGTAGGTAGTCGACGAGCACATCGAAGTGTTTCGCGACCTTCGCGAACAGCCGCGGCGTATCGGAAAAACCGGCGTGCGTGCCGGCCTGCATGTGCACATTGGCGATCTCGTCGTGCAGCCAGCCTTGCCAGGCATCCATGTTTCCGAGCGCCAGTACGCGGCAGGCTTCATGCGCCAGAATCGGCAGCGCTGCAGCGGCGAGCAGCATCGTCACTGCGACGATCGTCGCCCACGCGCTGCGCGTCGAGCGTGCGCGTTCGGCGAGGAAAACCGGCAATATCGCGACGAGCCCGATCAGCAGCACGGTTTTCGTGACGATCGCGATTCCGATCAGGATGCCGGCGCCGGCGTAGCGTCCGAACGCGTTGGAACCAACCGGTTCGCGCGGATACAGGACCAGCAACCCAGCGAACCACCACGCCAGCGCCGGCACTTCACCGTAACCGTTCATGCCGATCTGATCGAATCCCGGCGTGCATGCGACGACCGCCACGGCGAACAGGCCCCAGCGCCACGATGCGCAGCGGCGCAGCACGAAGAACACCGCAGCCAGCAGCGCGAGCGCATGGACGAAATTGACGAACTGCGCCTGCCATATGCCGACGCCGAAGATCCGGAACACCGCCGCCGCGGGCAGGATGTACGGCGCGCGCGTCTGGATTTCGTGCGAAAAACCGCTGTGGCCGGCATACATGCGCCGATAGCCGTTGCCCTCGGCGAGGGAACGCGCGACCTCGAGATTCATCGCGCCATCGAAGCTGACCGGCTGGCTCCAGCTCCAGACCGTCAAGCGCAGCAGCACCAGGATGATGATCGCGATCAGGATCGCCGTCGCGGCCCCGGCGAGAACCCGCTGCCTGCGATTCGACGTCGTCGATAGCGACCGCGATGCGCGATCGAGCGGCACTGCAGCGTCACCGCCAGCACGGATGTCGTCGATCGCCGGACTCGACACGCGATTCCCCAGTTGCGAAGCTGCTCGTTGCGCTGCTGCGGCTTGCGTGGTTCCTGCAATCTCGGCAGCGCCTGCAAGACGCCGCAGGTATGCCGGCGCCTTGAAGAAAGCATGTCTCCCCCATGCCGTCCACGAATCTAACCGACCGCACCGGTCAGGACAACCCGCGCTGTCTGCGCGACTGCGGTCGCCCGCGGGTCGCAACCGCTGCAAGCCGGCGCATCGTTCTCTCGCACGACGCCGCGGGGCGGCGCGTCGACGGCGCGCGAACAAGCGGTTTCAGGCGCGTTCGCGCATCTGCGAAAAATCTCAGTGCTGCAGACTGGCGCCGATGATCTTGTAGGCCAGCTCGCGCTGATCGCCCACTGCCGGGTCGCTGCTCGGCTTCCAGACCCGGGCAGCATCGATCGACAGCTCGATCTGTGTGCCCGCGGCCGCGCGCAGCGCAAGCGTCACCGGCGTGCGAAGGCCGGGACGCAACGACTGCGTATACGTCGCATCACCGAGACGGATGCGCAGCATCTGTTCGGTGCCGAGCTGCGGCGGCGACCACAGGTCCAGATGCAGCTCGCGCATGGA
>Ga0247779_1000158_pt1 | contig 53009 bp, 73 predicted proteins | sample UWRJL221509R5_FD_179925 | JGI IMG/M metagenome (GOLD analysis project Ga0247779, IMG submission 179925) | Plant litter microbial communities from Arlington Agricultural Research Station in Wisconsin, United States - UWRJ-L221-509R-5 | ecosystem: Environmental > Terrestrial > Plant litter >...
TCGTTGTTTCTCGCGCTCTCAGGAAGTGGAAGAGCATCCCAGCAGCAGATAAAGTCTGACCGTATATAAATGGCACAAACAGTCCAACGCGCTTCAGGCTCAGGCTCGGGCAAACGCAAGGCACCCGCTGACAACTCAGATCCCCCGACGCCCGCTAAAAAATCGAAGATGGCCACAGCTCGGAAAAGCACTGGAGGACGCCCACCAGCACCGAGGAAGAGTGCGGCATCTGGTGTCGATGGTGCGTTCATGTCGCGTCTTTTCATTCTCACTGGGAAGATATCATTCATGGTCCATTTCACTTTCGCGCAGGTGTTGGCAAAAAGCCCCATCGTTATAGACCAGGGACAGTGGCTTTGAGGGAAATCAGGAAATATCAGAAGAGCACCGATCTATTGCTTCAGAAGCTCCCCTTTTCTCGTATCGTATGTCCATTCCATTTCATGCATTTCCTTTTATTCTTTACAATGATTCTCTTCAGGTGAGAGAAATCACGATGGAAATGACTACGGACACGAACTTCAAGGATAGTGCTGATTTAAGGTGGCAGAGCTCTGCTCTTCTGGCGCTGCAGGAGGCAACGGAGGCGTACCTTGTTCATCTTTTCGAAGACGCGTGCGTTATACAATCATCCTTCCTGAAAACTTACTCACCATTCATCTAGAAATCTATGTGCCATTCATGCGAAACGCGTTACAATTATGACAAGAGACATCCAGCTAGCACGTCGAATACGTGGACCTTGGGGTGGACTAGGATAGACTTACCTGGACAAGATTCACGTCGTTCGATTTCCCTGCCTCTACTTTTGATTATTTCCTGATGCCAAATTTCTAATCTTATGTATCCAAGTATTTGCTGTGTTTTTATGTGGGGGTTTTTTTTTTCGATTTGTATGGACGTGTTACAGTAAGTAAAATATTGTTTATCTATAAACGTCGGCCTGCGAGTCACAATGAATAGTAGGCGAGCCTGTCCAAAGAAAGTAATCAGAATTCATTCTGAAGTCTGGATTAGAACTGATAAATTCGGTCATATTAGATCAAGAAAGATTCATTGGATGCCACCATTCCCGAAGGATGTTAGATTGAGGCTCCCTCGATACCACTTTTATTGTCATCCCGACAGATATAAAAAGCGGCTCACCGAGGTAGATCGAACACATTATTTTTTTGCTTTTCCATTCTTAGGATTTGGAGAGTTCTGCATCTCAGGTCCCATCTTTTCCTGCAATGCTGCTAGTCGACGTCTTTTTCTGCGAACGTCGGCCCAGTCCATGGCCCAGGTCTGGACGAGACCAAATGCAGCAGAAGTAACCCAGTAAAGGGCGACGCTCTACATTACCGATGAATGAACGAAATTTCTAGAAGAACAACGAAAGCAACTCACTCCAGGGGTCATAGCTGCTATAATAATCCTGAATATTGACAATCCTCTGAGTACACTCTTTATCACCTTGCCGGGATGAATGCGGGGTTTACCACCCTCAGCAACTCGTTTAGCTTCCCGTTCTTCCATATTCCGCTGTTGTTCTTTCTCTGCAGCATTCATAACCCAGTTGCTGGATTCTACATTTGCCATGGTCAAGAACCCGAGAACAACCGGCAATGTCATGGTAGGGTCCGCGTGAGCCAAAGAAGTCAGCGTCAGGATACTCTCGGAGTCGAATGGGGTCGGAGCGACGGATAGTTGGTTTAGCACGACAGTGAAACCAACGAAAACGGGAAGTTGTGCTAGAGGAGGGATAATAATGGATGGTAATGGACTGCATCGATGTTCCTTCAATAGTTCTGCGCGTCGTGCTGTCAGCTTGATGGAAAATAAACCTTTATTTCATTGAAGATGACCAAACAGCTGCTTAAAACGTACCACTTTCACCACTTGCTCAGAATGGAGCTTCTTTAGGTTCTCCTTCTCCCCGCGTATCCCTGCCGCCTTCATCTGCTCAAAAATCTGTTTTGCAACAAGTGGTTTCAGTTTTTCAATTTCTGGGACAACCACTTCCTCCAGTCGGCGCGTGCGTTCTTTGCCCTGTCATGGAGACAGAGTCCTGAGTAACTTGTAGGTATAGTTAAGGGATAAAGCAAACCCATATTGAAATAGGAAGAAGAGCAAATCTAGAGACAAGGGTAACTGCGATGATGGCAGTGGAATAAGTCGGAAACGAAGGTGGTATAGGAAGTGCTATGGCCAAGTCGAGAAAGCCATTGCAGACACTCTGGATAAAGAAACGACGATCGGCTGGACGTGGTGGCGAACTCGCAGTCGTGGTGGTCCTGGAGATTTTTGGCCGCAGACGCGCTCTTGGGAGAGCGAACATGTCAAAGTTGAAAATGCAAAACGCAGGGTCAGCTGCTAGTTTCCTTTTCCAGTCAATCAATATATCCCCCTTTCCACACATGGTGACCACACATTTATGCTCGTATTATCACTCTGGGCGTCTTTTTGAGTTACTACAGTACGATGGTATTCATTAAAAGTACATGTTAAAACGTTGGACACCGGGTTTTTAGGATACCAAGCATATGATTGCAAAAAAGTGTTTTCATGGGTACAACATAAACATAGCTCATATCCTAATTGACCGCCTTTCCTCGCCTCAACTACCCAGCCCCTGACATAGCCCATCAGTGTTTAGAACACCAATTGATGGGGGAATTGACCCTTCGACAGGCCCCAGCTGGCTTTGAGGTATTTCGAAAGGTTATCGGTCTTCTTGATAGAGGCGAGAAGAGCGTTGTCAATCTGCTTCTGGTCAGCAGCCTTGGATTCGGGGAAGGGCTGCTTGGGCTTGGGTTTGCCATCCTCAAAGAATTCCTCCTCTGCTGAAGTAGCGCTCTTGACGGAAGGCTTGGCGAAGTACGAGTCGTTGAACTTCTCGTCGATCTTGGGCAAGAAGTGAGACCAGATCACGTAGAGACTTTGCAAGACCATCGTACCTTGAGATCGCCGAGTTCAACCTTTGTGGAAGTGGCAATGACATATGCCTGGTTGACTCGTCGCAGGGGAACACCATTGATCTTGTAAGGACCAGTAACCAACAACAATCCGCTGGCAAGTGCCTTCAAGAACACAACTCTCTTCCCTCGGAAACGTCCGGCCAGCAGAATAAGAACGGTACCAGGGGTGATGGAGGAGCGCAGAGTGGGGGGTTTAGGGGATTTGCGGCTTTTCTTGGGTTGGCGAACATCCTCAGCGGGGTAGAAGCGAGGAGCTTTTGCGGTAGGAACAAGACGCTTTCCGCCGTTCTTTTCACCACCGATGGCCTTCTCAACGTATTCAGCGGGTGTTTCGGCAGCAGGAGCGGTAGATTTTTTCTGTCCCTTGAAGAGACCGCGCTTGGCGAATACCTGGGAGCGGGAAAGACGCCCAACTCCGGGGACGAGTTCTTTGCTTCTGGCCATTCTGCCAAATATATTAGATGAGGTCGTCGGTATTGACAACGAGCAAGTACGCACCTTGTGTTCTTGAGGTCGTCGAGGCCGATGCCTATAATATTGTACGAATCTGTATTAGGAACTGTTTGGTGGCTTGAAGCTACACAGTTTCAACGGCTATTGCCGAACCTTGTGATGCTTGATAAGATAAGATACAGATCTTCAAGCCATTTAACGCGTCAATTAGCCAGGCGCGAACCATGCAGCATGACTCAATTCAGTCCTTTACTCTTGACTTCCATTACTGACAACAATCATGACCGGTCAGCCGACTGATGTAGACTCAGACAACCGTCCCATTGTTTGGTTCGACATCGACAATACGTTGTACTCAGCTAGTTCCAATATCTCTCATGCGATGGGGACCCGTATCCATGGTTCGCGTTTTGCAATCAATCCAAAATGGCACAGCAACCCATTGATCGGTTTTCCTCAGATTATTTCGTCAAACTCGGACTATCTCATGAAGAAGCCTCTGATTTGCACCTGAAATACTACACACAGTATGGGCTTGCTCTCCGTGGATTGACCAGGCATCATGACGTTGGTAGTGCAACATAGTTTTCGATCTTTATTTATCAGTCTCTTACCTTGATAAAGATCCACTGGACTTCGATCGCAACTGCGATGGATCTCTTCCTTTAGAAGATATGATTTCCTATGAACCATCTCTCCGACAGCTGTTTGAAGACATAGACAGAAGCAAATATCGCGTTTGGGCATTAACAAACGCTTATCGTCCAGTTAGTCTCGATTATAATACGCTCTCGTTGACGGAAAGCTGATATAATAATGTTACACAGCACGCAGAGCGCGTACTACGCATTTTAAAACTAGAGGATCTTATCGAAGGACTGGTTTATTGCGATTACACAGTGAAGAACTTTGTATGTAAGCCAGAGCCAGAGTTTTACATCATGGTATGTATCCATCTAATCGTCACACTTGTACTGAGCTTGATTTTTTCTCGAATAGGCGATGAAACAGGCCAACGTTTCTGACCCATCTAAATGTTACTTCGTCGACGACAATCGCAAAAATGTGGACGCAGCTCATGCTTTAGGCTGGGAACATTGTGTACATTTTTGCGAAAAGGGGCTGGAAGCAATGGAAGGGGGGAAAATCAAAGAAATAGATGAATCTAGGGAACCTGATGCTAAGGACAATGATGTCGATCGTGTCACTACCTTACAAGATCTGAGGAAGGTGTGGCCCGAAATATTCAAGCGATGAATGTCGCGTCTATCTTCGCTTCCTGGTTACGAAACAGAGCCTGTGAACTTGTATTTTATGATAAAGTCAATTAATATGAATATATTTTCTTATAGTAAGAATTCATTGTTCTAACATGTTTTAAGCGCAAGGTCGCTGAACACTGACAGTGGACATGTCATTGTCAATGCTCATCGATCATCTCATATTCGTCACGTTATCTCGGCCCCTTAACGGAGATAGTCATAAATTAACAAAAACATACAATAGACCATCGATAATTAGACGCCGGCGCGACGAGACTCTTAGCTTTGTACTTATCAAAGCGTGTTCAACTTCCAGTATTCTTTCTATCTTTTACCCTCAAATGCCTGTCGAATCTCCTGTTATTACTGGCTACTATCGCTACACTGACATCTGGTTCGAATGGTAAATATTAGATGCAGCAAATATGACGACGCCACTTATGGATGAATCGACTATAGGCCTCTAGCACTACCTGAAGTCGATAGGTCACCAGTAAAGGCAATCTTAGGTGACGGACACATCAATGAGTTGTTCATTACTCACAGTTGTTTTATAGCTCATGATTCCCTGGTACATCCCGATCACCCTCTTCACATCGATGGGGTCAAAGGCGTCGAGATGTTTATAGGTATTTGATGCATATTGGAACATATAGCTCGTTAATTAGACTCGACTTGATCTACAGGAACATTTCCGACTGGGGAGGCTCGCTTGCTCTTCTCCTCTGCACAAGTTGATTATCTTCGATACTGGTTGCATGCTATGAAGTTGACAGAAAACGTGGTACCGCTGCCTTATTCGGACTGTCTTTTGACGGAGTCGGACTTAAAGTCGGTATCCACCGTGACTTACCCAGATGGGGGATCTTTACGTTCAGCTCTTAAGGTGTGCCAGTTGAAATATAGAGATCTAATGAAGACTTACACACCATGCAAACAGGTAATCGACAAGAATAATAAGCGTTTGAAAGGGTCTAATCCACTTGTCCAACACCGTCGACATATTTTCGAACGTGTGCGGTCATTCTGGGGAGCAAAGAAAGGTGCATGGTGTGCACTTGACTTTGAGGCATGGGAACGGGACCATACTGTCCTCACAGAGTTTGGCTATAGTTTTGTAAAATGGAAAGATGGCGTCAAGATCGAAAACAAAGGACATCTTATTGTCGAAGAAGCTAGGAAGTACACCAACTCGCAATATGTCCCCGACTACAGATACGTAAGTGTTCTTTTGTTCTTCGTTACTCACAGAAATCTAAAGCATAATTCATGGTACAGAACTATAATTTTGGAGAAAGCGAGATTGTGAAGAAGTCAACTTTCAAGCAACGCATCAAGGACTTGATTGCGTCTCTCTCTAATAGCGGTCCAGTATTCCTGATTTTCCACGACACTAATCAAGACATCAAGTAAGTATTCTTTCAAAGAGGTTCTTCACAAACGAGTTTTGACAAATAATACAAGAGATCTTAAGACACTAGAAGTGGACCTGACTGGACTTTCTTACGTCTTGCCAGATAACAATCCGGACTCAGGGATCTTCGTTATAGATACGGCAGATCTCATAGGAGCATTGCTCGGAGAAGGTGCAGGCGATAAAAGGTCCCTTGAGAAGACGTGCGGTTTGCTTCAAATACCCACTCACTTTTTGCACAATGCCGGAAACGATGCTCATGTGAATCTTTCGAACGATTTTTTTAAGCTTCTCAAGGCTGACCAAAGACTCGCTGACACCAGTATACCTTCTCTGCCATGCAAACCATGGCAGATGGCGATCCAGTAGACATTCAGAGAGAGAAAAGATGGCCCAACCAAACACCAGTTGGAGTAAAAGTGGAACTTAAGCCATGGCAAGAAGATAGTGATTATTCTGATGAGGAAGGCGTTATACCGCCTCCATCTCGCCAAACTATCCCGATACAAGGAGGCGACGAACCATCTGCTTGAATCGTTTGTGTAATCAAATATTTGTCTTGAGAATTAAACCTGTATTATATATATCTTGCCATCCATCGTCTGTAAATCAATCTTCCTTCTTGTCAGATGGTTCTTCTTCCCCATCATCCCCTTCGTCATCTGAACGTTCGTCGTCAACTTCTTTCGTAATAAGCCCCCTTTTGAAAACGTTAGCGTATACCAAAGTAAAAAATGCATATAAAGTCACCTGATAAGAATTTTTGTCATTAAGTAGTACCAGAAGAGGTTTAGAAATTGTAAGATAAGCAGTGGAAGGAAGATTTGATTTCGCATCCAAGAAACCATGTAGACACCTTCCGACCAGTCCCATTTCTTGGCTGCGTCCCTGTTGAAAAAAGAAGAGATTAGATTCTAAAATGACATTGAAAGGAGAAATGCGCACGGAATATAAACGGGCTGCTCGGTCCAGACAGACCAGAGAATCATGATGTTAAGGTAATGCCTGAAATAGCCCCAAATTACGTAGAAAATCCCAAAGGCATAAACCTTGGCTGTGTTCCATTGAATATAATTCAACAATTTTGAGAACTAGGTGATTGACGTTGCTGAGTGATGGATGATTAAGGACACCAAACATACATACGTACTGCCAAAAATGTATCCGGGATGTCCATGCTCATGTATACTGCATTGCCGATGTATGTTAAATTGACCAAGTAGCTCCACCTGAATATACGTTTAGCTTGTATCCTAGATTGAGATATTGAGCCATACCCGACAAGCCAGAGAGTCACAAAATGGTGGGCGACTAGTTCCCAGTAATCTTTTCTGGGTTTCTCGAGTCCAAGAACGAGGACGAGTAGTTGTTGCCACCAGTATGCAAATTGCATGAGATAATAGCGCTTGAGTTCCGGTTTAATGGCCCAGTGAGGATATCCTATACATGTGGTTGATAAGAACCCTCTATTATAATTAGATCAACGCCCACCTATCCAGAACTCCTCAGTTTTGTACCAATATGTCGGCAGTTGCGACATAACACGCTAAAAGAAAGGGGTCAGAATGTATTTGAATAGATTCAAACGCAGATACGAACATATCCCCAGGCACCAAAAACTAAGAAATAAAACATAGCGTACATTTGTTCGGCAAAACGATCAATTTTGTGCTCGCGACGTAGGCCGAAATAACGGGCAACCGGTCGGGACACATTTACGCATAACGCCTCGCGAACGAAAGAAAAGAATATAACATAATATGCTATGAATAACAAGTCGCACCAAGACTTTTGGTATAGTGGGTTATTAGGAGAAGAGGTAGGGATATACCCGGAAATTTGGAAGATGGGTGCGAAGGGGTTAGGTGAGCCTGGCTGAAGGTATGGTGACAATAGTTCCCAGTTTGCATAGAGAACCAGTGGAACAAGCATAAGCTTGAAAGAAGCGACTGTAGCACATGAGCATTAAGGAACCATTCCAAGAACATGAGGTGACGCACCTGGATTCACTGCCCAACTAACAAGGAAAGATCTCTCTGGCAAATCTCTGTAGGGAACAGGAGAAGCACTCCTCGGCGTCAGAGAGCCCAAGGGCCTGAAAAGCTGGTCATTGTGTGAGGTAGAAAGGAGAAGAAAAGACATACGTCTGTGGGAGGAATGGCCCCGTGAGATGGTGGTCACGGTCTTCGCTGTGAAACGCTTCATGAGTAAGAAGAGGGGAAGAAACAAATAAAAGAAACACACTCTGTGGGAGGAGAAGGTATTTTTGCGCGCAAAGCGGTGGGACGCTTTTTTGCTTTGCTACGTGTGTTCTCCATGATAAAGTTACGAAAAGAAAGACGCGGCTCGGCAAACTGAAAATCGCGGTGACTACGGTTACGGTAACGGATCGCGGGCTTGGCGTGACTATAAATGAACGTGACCCAATAACAGCAATCGAGTCGCGCACCGTGCATGCCAGTTCAGACGCGACTCTCATCCTTCACTATGTTTCCAAATCACGGCCTTTTCAATAAATTAACATGTCCAGAACGCGACAGATGTCCCAGACCAAACTGTATATTTTCTCATTCTGGTGATATTCCTCCCCCAAGGCCCCTTGTCCGACTCCCTGTGTCAGTGGTTCACAGCGCTTCCCAGCATCCTAGCCAAACTGCTTCAGGGTCCACCCCGCCGCGTATCCAGAAGCCAAAGAATACCTTAATACCTACAAAGCGGCCTGCAATATCTTCTCCTACAAGTGCCCCTCCTAAATCATTAGAACCTCCACGCAAGTTCCAAAAAGTTGGATCATTGCAGCGCCCATCAGCCATACCGTCTTCGTCTCGGACTGAGGTCAGGAGCTTTTATTTTTGTCATTCACTAAATCCCCTAACCATTCTCTAGTCGGGGGTTCCTGTCTTAAGAATTAATGCTGCACAATCACTCGTCCCTGTACCAGTCCGACAGGTAAGAGTATATCTCGATAGAAAAAGCATGAGCATCCCGAATTTATTCTATGGCAGACAATGTTGAAAACACTATACGATCATTTTGATGTTTTGTACAGCTCCATACAGTCCACAAACTCCCTCTTAGCTTCAGAGCATGCGTTGAAACAAGAAGATGAAATCTACCGCAAATCGACAAAATTGACTTATCGTAACGTCTGTCGCCCTTTACCTGAATTCAAGTGCACTGTTGATTGACCTTTTAATAGGCTATTATACAGTGCGTTGGTCGAATAAAGCGACGTACACAGCCTACATCAATCAGTCATCCTTCTGTTGGTACAGAAGACGAAATTTCTGAGCGTGTGGAAGCCCAGAAGTCGCTGGATGCTCTTCATCTATCTGGAGAGCTTCTGGAACACTCTGTCGAGGATCTAAAGACTTGGGGATATTTTATCGACATACCTCCAGGACCAGGAGGTGATCAGCCATCCCACGAAGGTAAAATCGCCAAATGTGAAAGATGTACTCAGTATTTCCTGGTCAAAAGTGATGAGAACCAGGAGACATGTATTTATCACTGGGGGAAAGCATATACCTCTAGGGTAGAAGGTGGGTTGCAAAAAAATCTTCTTAGGAAAGTCAAGGCGCTTAAATTTCTGCTATTCTTTCAAGGTCAGAAAGTTCGGACATATACATGTTGTTCCAGACCTGTCGCAGACGGTGAAGGCTGCTCTCACGGACCTCATGTATTCTATGAATCCAAAGCAGAAGAACTGCATTCTCGTCACCCATTCTCATTTTTGTCCCCACCGGAACTTAACAGACCCAAACTTGATGTTATTGCTCTTGACTGCGAGATGATATATACCACAGGCGGCATGCGAGTTGCTCGGGTCTCTATAGTGGATGGTAGCGGAAAAGAGATTCTTGACGAGTTCATCAAGATGGACGAGGGGGTGCGTGTGATGTATGCCGATGATATCTTTCCGTCTGATATGTATAACTGATGGAAATGTTTGCTAGTGACTACAACACTAGGTTTTCAGGTGTCACCTCCGAAAACCAAGCATCTGCATTACTTACTCTGAAATCGATCCGTTCAGCCTTAGATTCTATGGTTGATACCAATACCATTCTTATCGGACATGCACTTGATAATGATTTGAAAACGCTACGGATTATTCATCACAGATGCATCGACACTGCCATTCTTTTTCCTCATCGCTCTGGACCACCGTATCGTCGTTCTTTGAAAGACTTGTGAGTGAGATGTTTCAATACACAATTTCTAATAAATAACAAATATTTGGAAGGGTCCGTGAAAAATTAGGCAAGATGATTCAAATGGGCGATGCCACAGAAGGCCATTCTTCAGTTGAAGATGCAAGCTCAACATTAGATCTCTTACGTTGGTATATTCTTAACAAACAAAAATCTGCTGTACAATCAGGCGCTGCTACGTAACACACACTTTGATACCATTTTCATTTTTCACCAAACGTCAGAGGATTATGGGCCTAAGGTTAAATCATAACAACATGTATTGCTTGTAGAAGTACATTGCTCTGAAATTCCGATTGAAGATATAGCACATGGATGATTCAGTTTAATATAGTGTAACGGATACAATTTGGGACGAGTCGGTAGCTTCCAGGATGATTCCATCATACCCATGTACTACGTAAAGACCGTCAGATAAATGATTCAACTGATACACAAGTGCAGAGAAAGGACATACAATGGGTTGTTGAAGCTGGTAGGTTTAGGTTCTCCTCGTCTGCGGTCCTGTCTAAAGACATGGAAGGAGGTAGCTCACGAGGGCTTAGGAAATGACTGATGGTCTCGAACTGTTACGCGTGAAGTTAATATTACATTCAAAGCGGAAAAAGACGTCAAATTACTCGGTCAAAAAAACGTTTACGTGGTGGGGTATCTAAGGTGTCGCGTTAGTCTGGTACTCTGAGCGAGATCAACAGAGTCTTACCATCCTCATCATCTTCGGGCTTGCCCTCGATTTCCCAGTTGCATCTCTTGTACCGCTGGAACAGGGGGGATCCAGGCTATTGAAAAATAAACATTTTTTCGTATTAGTTCCCTGTAGAGAATGGTGATCCAAGCCGGATAAAGGACAAACCACATTGGTATGAATGGTTATCTTCCTAACAATGTGTGTTGTCTCTGATATCAGAAAGTCCATCCCATATTGAAAATAATTATAGAAATCTGCGACAGAAACAATTAATTAGAAATTACATTGAAATAAGTAGTCTCACATCCTGCTCCATCTTCTGGTTCCGTGGCTTTGGTTGCAGCGTGAATTCTCATCCTGTCATCGTCTTTGTAGTGAATTTTCATGGGAGGCCCAAGATCAAGAGTAAGGTCCTGCATGGTAGTCTCTCCTAGTCGAATGTGCAATGGTTCCGCGGTTTTAGAGGGGTAGAAATAGAGCGTCACCCCGTCATGAACCTATTATGTTGTAAGGATTGTGAGCCACAATAGCATGTGGGTTCTGAGGACTTGCTTTGACAACAGCTCGAGCAAGCTCCCCAGCCATGACAGAAGATTCCTCGACTTCTCCAAGAGCATCGTGTTCCTTGCCCTCCGAGTCTATTTGCGAGATTATAATGCGTTTCACCTCTTGCATCCGATCTCCAGTATGAGGCACCTTCAGCCCTTCTATAATCCTATCCTCGTCAAAGCTGAACCAGACTCCTGGATATCTGAGTTCACCACCAGGAAATGTCGGACCAAATACTTTCAATAATCCAACACGGCGCAGCACCTCGCTCGGAGACGACAATATGTTGTCTTGATAACGAACAGTAACGGGCGGATTGGGGTCTCTCAATTTGCGTATGCATATTGTGTGCAGCCTCTGCTGTTTCCCAGAGAACAGAAGATCAAGATGAGGTCGAACATGCACGAGTATTGGGGTGATTGCTGACGCGTCTGGGTCATATTTCACGTCAATCTGAGGATAAGTGTATGAATGTCTCCGGAGAATGTCAAGTATTGTCCAAAGAGATGTTCCTGACGCCGATAGGTATGTCAAGGTAGTGACTGAGGCGAATGATGTTTTTACCTATTTGAAAGACTCCAAATCCCTCTCCCGGTCGTAAGTCGATATCCAAAGCAGAATACATCGTGTAAGTACAGTAACACTGACGAGTCGGCGAGGTTACTTCTAGTGCCAAGACGCGGTGGTCCTAATTTGGATTACCTGAGGGAAGCTACGGCCCGGGGGATGATCGAAAGGGCAAGGATCACGTTTTGTCTCTTTTACCTTCTACTGACAGTCAAGTACGCAGTGCTCATTATTGAACTTCCCCGTCTACTACTCTCTTTGTCTACCAAAAGATACCTCTAGCAGCCTCACTGAATAAAGCACCGCGAAAAGACGCGTCAATATGGCTGACGACCGCCAAAGAACGATCATCAAGGTAATTGTCAATCGCGCTTCTTTACGAGACCCTTGTAGATTTGGTTTCTCGATAGATCTTTCGAAAATTCAGCAACTCTCTTGGACCAGATGCCTTAGTTCTTGTAGAAAGTATACTGAATGAGCATGAGATAGAAGACGTGGATATAGAATCAAGTGTGGAGACTCTGGCGAAAGAATACAACAAGCAAGATGGTGAGTGAAAGTATATTTGTTTGATGTATATGATGCTCACCCCAACTCAGATGCTACCATGAAAGTCTCCGTAGATATTCTGAAAAGAGTGTATGAATCACTACAAGATCAAGGAGAGCGCACCGAAATGGAAAAGGAGCTCGTCGACCCCGAAAACCATCTCTTCTTCATTGACGCATTTGACATGCCCCGGTGGACGTGGTCGCCGGAACGGGGAACATTTGAGAAGTAGTGATCTTTCTATGCTCTTAAAAAAGTTCTCACCGGTATCAGGAGCACAGTCGTTTCAACCTCTTCTGGAACACCTGAATCCAGGGTGAATTCAATTCGTGACCGACTTTACACCATTAAGCAATGCGTATTGCGAAATGAACATTTCGCACCCTCAACCTTACCCTCGCGAGATCGGGACAAGTTGGTAACTGTAAGTAAGTAGGTCTTTCTCCATTATCAATCGATATTAATCTGTGCTTCAGCTGAAATCCACGAAACAACTTCTTGGACGTTTTGGAGAACGCTTTCTTCTGCTTGGAATGCTTTCGTATAACAAAGAGGGAAAGCTATGCTTGGAAGATGCTGACGGTTCTGTTGAACTAGATTTCTCTACACTAGTAAGTTTTGTCTATAATTCTAGACACTATATCAAAGCTGACAGAATGCAAGGACGAACCAGGAGACGGACTGTTTAGCGAGGGCTGCTTCGCACTTGTTGAAGGGGAATACACCGAAGAAGCCACTCTTGAAATTATCGCCATAGGTCAACCTCCATGCGAGCCTCGTGAAATAGCCAGGTAAGCATTGATGCCAGTATACTTACATTAAATCGTACAAGTGACATAAGGGCTCAAGGTCAATATATGGCCATATCGATTTTCTAGGAAAGGGTGCAACTTCGTTGCTTGAAGACGTAAGGTGTTGATGTTCTGGTGAATCTATGTCGTTTCCTCTGATATTTCCGTAGGCGCAATTTAAAATTCGGGTTAGAGAGGAAATACCAGAATTGAATTTTTTCTTCCTCTCGGACGTTTGGCTGGATCATCCTCAAACACTCCCAGGAATTCAGAGAATGTTCGACAACTGTATCGAGAATGATTTCATCCCAAGGGTAATCGTTATGTGTGGCAACTTTACCAGCAAGTCAATAGCACATGGAAATGGTCGAGATGTACAGAGGTATCAGGGTGAACATCTCTCTTTTCATTTCCCCTAGATTCCTCCCTCAATGCATCTTCAGATAACTTTGATTCCCTTGCAGAATTGATAGCTGCCTATCCAACGATAACACGCCAAACCCATTTTGTGTTTGTCCCTGGCCCTTTGGATATTACAGTCAACTCCACCCTTCCTCGAAGGCCATTAATGTCGACGCTCACCGGGAAGCTAAAGACGCGAATATCCAAAGTGCACTTTGCAAGTAACCCTTGTCGCATCAAATTTTTCGACCAGGAAATCGTTGTATTTCGAGAGGATCTCATGGCGAGAATGTTACGAAATGTTGTAGGCCTCAAGCCGGATGTCAAAAGTGATGACCTGAAGCGATTCGTGAGCAGTTTTCTGTATATGTAAATGGCACGTTTCTAACACGATAGTGTTCAGTTGGTTCAATCAATTCTTGATCAAAGTCACCTCAGTCCCCTCACGATCAATATCCAGCCTGTTTTATCAGATTTCGATCATAGTCTTCGTCTATACCCCCTACCAACTGCTGTAAGTGATTGTGACAATACCTATGATTATCTAACCCCCCTGCTCGCCCAGCTTATTCTTGCAGATAAATATGATAGTTATAAAGTAACTTATACAGGATGCCATGTGTTTAACCCTGGGAGATTCATTGGGAAGTCGTTGACGTTTTCTACATATACCCCAGCAGAGGTCAACTCTGAAGAATGGTGAGAGAATTGATTTTAATGAAGAATCGACTGGGAAACTGATATCGTATGCAATAGCATTTTACCTATTGAAGACGAGGAGTACATTATCACTTGAATTCAGTTCAGAAGAGTTATTGACTGTAACTTGGGGCTATACTTTATGCTCGTATTTGTAGACTATTTCAAATAAATAGGATGGAGATCAGGGGTGAATGAACGTGGGGAAGTTGGGGAAGCTTACTATTATTATCGGTGGCACGGACCGGATGGCATGCGGTCATGCCGTGATGCAGGTCTGTCCGTGTCGCGGTTCTCTCGGCGTCTGCGTGTCAGCGGTCGGTGAAGGAACAGTGACCTTGCTTGTACTGTGCCACCATATTACACCGCCTGTCCCTATCTCATACCGTGCCTTTATAGCTACGGTATATTGCTTGTCGCCGTTTCTGGGCACTTTTGACGGCGAAGAGTGAACTCTATTCGGCGCAATACCAGCAGGCGTGGCGAAGGGCGAAATAATCATAAGTGCGTAAATCGTTTTACAGGTCTTCTTGGTTTGCTGATTTTTGTGCCCTGCAGTGTTTCTTGCCACTGCAGTCTACCCATTACGCTCCTTGTCAAATCTAGCTTCTTTCCTTTTTTTACACACACCTGATAATGCTCTATCAACCTCCCTTATAATCTGGCTCGTCAGGATCATTACATTCTCTCTCGTTCTACGCACGTATCTCGGACCATGGATTCTCGCCCTTATGTCCGACCGGATTCGCGTACGAAGCATCAGTCTGCGTTCAATTCGTGGTTTATATTTCCGCAAAGGCGCCCACACCTGGAAGGTGGACCGTATAAGCTATGTTTTCTCATCGGTGCAAGGATCTCGTCGCCTCGCCATCAAAATCGACGGCGCCAGCTTGCATATAACCCAAGATGATGCGCAACCAGTGATAACCAAGAAACGGCATAATCGCAATCTCACTCTTGCGGATTTAAATCCGTCCCCCATTGCTCGATACGCATGGAGTGTTCTTTCTGCCATCGTAGGCACTCTGGAGCCTTACTTCCGACCTTTCATTCGCACCTATGTGATTGCTTGCATTCGCGTTGCGATTCAATGGCTTCCAAAGATCACTTCAGCGTTGTCATTCGATTTGAAATCTATTACAGTAACATTTGCTGGATTAACTGAAACAAAACTTGTTGCCGAAGGAATCAGCCTCAACACCGCTCTCGCTATAACTTACCTAGAAGAAAGTAAGGACCTTAGGTTTGCACAAGATCTTAAAGCTGGCCCTAGCCTGCATTCTATACAAGGAGTAGGTATGTGGAAAAGGCGCCTTGCAGATGGGTTCCAGCGTTCGTTAGATAAAGCATTGGGTGAGAGTCGAGGTACTGCAACCATGTCATTGAAAATAGGTCATGTGTTGGGGACTATGCCTCAATCAGAGCTGGCAGGTAAGTAATACATTTATCTGGGAGAAGGATACTGACTTTCATTCAATCACAGATACGCTAAGTGTACCATTCCTCGCCTCTTCCGGGTTAATTGACTTTGGAGTCTCTGCAAAATTCAATCCTAGAGAAGGAGCATTAGAACCTCGAGGCCTTGAAATCTCGTTAAGGATGGGTGACTGCTCCGCCAAAGTCGACTTGCTTAATATGCTTCTACGCAAAGCTTTTCCCAAGAAGACGCAGGCAGTACGGCCAATACCTCCACCCTTGGTTCCTCCCTCTTTGGTTTCACCAACGACGAGCTACGGTGACAATACCTCTTTAGGCTCGTCTTTTGCATGGGGTTCTCAAAAGATATCCGCTCTCCCTTCGCCTCCTCAATCAGCTCAGTCCTTTACATCCTCTCTTTTCTCGCCCATGTCGATGTTCTCTCCTCGAAATTCTGTTCTATCCCCAAACTCTACAAATATGTTATCGCCTAGTTTTCCCAGATCGCCCTCATCTCCATTTTTCAAGGCAATATCAGTAAAAAAAATTCCCCAAGAAGTATTTAATGATGGCTGATTTAGTTATTTCAGGCATCCATGAGACCCAGCAGGCATCGCTTCATTTCTCAGCCTGTTAAGTTGTCCGAACACAAGGACAAGGTAGTTTTCTTCTTGTTAATTATTAATAAGTTACTGACCATCGCCATCTGTGAGATAGTCGAAACTACTTGTTTTGCACAGTGTTCAAATTTTCCTGGGGTCTATAAGCCTCTCTGTTCTATCGCGGGCGGAATCAGGACCATACAACGCTGTGATCAGGGATGTGAAGGCGGATTTATCTATCAGTGATCCTTCGAGCAACCCTCTGCATCAAAGACACCTTGGATCATACGCAAAGGACACTGATTATGAGTCCGACCCATACGCAATCAAGATTTCAATGAGTCAAATCAGTCTTGAGAGAGATTCGGGGCATCATATAACGCGTCTTGCTAGAATGGGTTCTTTTGAACTCCGAGTTTTGGCGTTCCAATGGCCGACGCCGTTCCTCTCGCCTAGTCCATTCATGGGGAATGATGCCAACGCACCTCTTCTTGCGATACGTATGAAGCTGGCAGGCATACACATGACAGATCGTATTCAAGATATTCAAAATCTTTTGCACATGGCACAGACAATGCAGAAGAGTAAACCTACCTCTGACCAGACACCAAAGACCGCAGTCAGGGCTTCGCCATCATCATTCCCTGTTCCTCGTCTCTTTTTCACTTTCGAATGTGGACCCATTGTTGGACGAATTATTTACGATGCAGAAAATGGTCAAAAGCATCGGGCTATAGAATTGCGTAACAATGGTCTGGGACTTTCTTTGGACTCAACGTATAAACACCCACCCGCCATAGTCAAACGTTTCTTCCCAGCCGCAAGCTCTGTGCAAGCTTTACTTTGGGACGCAACTCTATCATTAAACGTGGATCCAATATTAGTGCGGGTCCGCTCGACACACAATTTTGTTGGATCCGATGAGCCCACGTTACGCTCGTCCGATGAGGATTTCCTAGAAGACCCGCCCATTTTGTCTGTTGGTATGCTTGACATATGCATCACAGCAAATGCTATTGCTCAAATGGACGGAGCAGCTGAATCTATTGCAGTTATTGATATGTCAACCATGCTTATCGAGTCAATGATTGCCTACGAAGCGATCCTTGTCGAGCTTTGGCATCCCATATCAGTTGATGCAGCTCTGCGCTTAATTTCACTTGTTCCTGTAGGCGCGGAGAAAGTGCCTTCTTCAGCTACAACGCCGCTGTTCTCTCGACTACCCTCTGGCCTCTCTGCAAAATTATCAATCGCTCGTTTCCTTGTTTTTATCACGGCGCCTGATGTCAGCCCCACCGACAGTCTGGACCTTTCAAGAGGTTTTGCTTTGCGGACGGCGATTTCGATAGAATATTGTTCCTTGCGAACGCATCAAGATCATTGGTTCAACAATTCAAAGAGGTCTCAATCAAGGACGAAGTTACGCCTACCTGCTGAAGCCATAACAGATGCTTTGGTGGGGTCAAAGGGGTTCAACCCTGCCGGCGATAAGTCCGCCTTTATCAAAATTCGTTTCAATAACTGCGTCTTTCGAGCAGCAGTGGCTACGCAATATGAGCCTGACGAGCCAGGTATGGTGGGGCGAGAAGAGGAAGAGATGTCCGATCCATCTCAGGAACTCTTACGCATTGATAGGGCACAGGCAAATGTGTACCTCTCTTATAAAGCGCCACAGACACCAGACTCGACGGGCACTGACACCTGTGAAATATCGACAGATGTTCCACTCATTCGTGTCGATTTCCAGCTGGCCCACGTTTATAGCATACTTCTCGGACTTCAAACCATTGTTTTGATAAATCCTCCCCGTCCTAAAAACCAGAAGGTTGAAAGTCCAAGTTTGGCTCAGACCCAGAGAAGCCTGGTTCTGGCTTTACACGCGAATGTAACGGCAGTCCAAGGTCTCCTCTCATTGCCTACGCAGAAGCTTATCATCCGTATGGATGGACTTGGTGGACATATTAATGGAATAGATCCTCCTCGTATCAAGCTATCAAAGGCATCCGTTTATGTTTTGCTCCCTCCGAAGAGTAACAAATGGGAAGAAGCGATTGAAAATAGATGGGACGAATTTATCAACTTTCATACGTGGGAAATAACCTTCACCAAACTCGCCGGGTCTTTGTGCGTATCCATCGATGGTGACAGCGCTCGTCTGCGCATTCCACATGGGTTTGTTCTGGCCGACTTGGTCCAAGACGCAACCGTCTCTGTCAAAGCCATCAAACATATGGCATTCATGGCCAGTACCGGATGCTATTCTGACATGCCCTCCCCTGAACCTGAAGGACCGAAATCTGTTCCTCATCTTACCATTCGCTTGCGGACCCTCTGCGCTGAAGCAGAAGATGACCCCTTTGAAACAAAGTTGGCTCTTATATGGCAAACAGGAGCTGAAGCGGTTAAACAGAGAATGGAACGAGAAGAAGCCTTTAAAGCGAAGGTTGCCGCTATCATTGCAGAGAATCCAGGCCCTCTCTCCCCTGAAAGTCAGAACTCTGAACATGAATATCAATTTGACTCGAGGCATACGGTCTCAATCGACGAGGCTAGACGAAGGTTAGACGATGTTCATACCCTAGACTGGAATCTCCGCTTGGAAAGATCAAGACAATCCCGCTTGAAAGAGGAAAGCTCGTTCTTGCATAAGTTGTACGGCACATCTATTCCAACAGCATCTGATTCGCTTCTTGAATTCATGCAACTGCCCAAAACATCTTCAGACCCTCCATTGCTAAGAGTTATGTTGCAGGACCTATGTCTAACTATTTCACCTCCTTCCTTTAGCATAGAATCTTTGCCGGATGTCTTGCACGATCTGGGAAGTGGCCTTCCCCGCGAGACCAAGTTTTCACTTCTGGTTCCCCTCCACGTACACTTTACTTTGTCGACGCTGAAAGTCACTCTTCGCGATTACCCTTTGCCATTAGTCAATATTTCATCTGAAGCATCCTCGATCGCTTGGGCGTTTGATACAGACCTCATTATCGCCGAGGAGATGGGAAGCGAGAAGTCTGTTGACTGGGTTTCCTGCCCGATTATTGAATCTACACAGGCTAGACACGGAGAAACACCCTTCTCGATCTTAGTACCGAAGACTATCATGCCTGTTAAAACTTATGCTGCGCCAATAATCAAGGTCACGACGCCTGACCCAGCCACGTTTTCTTGGGGAGTAAGTTATGGATCAGCTATCCAGGACGTGATGCGTATTGTCGACACTCTTTCGAGCGCACCTCGAGACCCTTCTCCAGCCGTTGGGTTCTGGGATAAGGTACGTGTCATTGGACAGACTTCTTCTTTCAAAAAGCTAACATCTTTCAAAGATGCGGCTGGTATTCCATTGGACAGCAAAAGTTTCTTTTTTGGGAGATGTGCGGCTATTCATCAAAGGTAGGAATTTCCTTCCTATATAAGGAAAGGAACATTGGTTGACATTTGTTTCCCAGGGAGTCGTGATCCATATCATACACACGATGATGGATCAGGCTTTGTATTATGTTGGCAGGGAAATCCAGAGATCCGTGTAGGATACGAAAACCAACAAAAGGAGCTGATTCAAGTTGCGAGCGATGGCATGCTTATCGCTGTCCCAAAGTACGTTTTGTTGATTTAAATATATTTCATGATAATAACATTTTCTCCTGCTTCAGTCTCAAAGACGGGGCTGCATTATTACCAGGATCTAAAAAAAATAAACCATTCCAAAAGATCTGTGCTCGTCTGAGTTCTGGTGTCAGATTTGGAATTGGAATTGTATTGGAAAGATCTTGTGGTTTGGAGTGCTCCTTCTGCACTGGCAATTCTTTCCATCGAAAGTGCCGCTATTTTTCATTCCGCCCTCACTATCGCGTCAAACTGGAGAAAAAAAAATTTCCTCCTACGTTGAAGGTAAGAATCTGTCTTCATGTGTCAAATGTCAGAGTCGCTGACGTTTAACTTAGGATCTGCATGACTCGTACAATGGTTTCCGATCCGACTATATTCACCTTTCCATCTCTCTTGCGAGCTGCACAAAAGTAAAAGGTTTGAAGGGCGGTCCAGGACCCAGTAATATCTATCTTACACCAAAAATATTCGCCCATTTTTGGTCATGGTGTGCACTGTTCGATGGCGTCTTGACGTTGCCAATCCGACAAGGAAACTATCATCCATCACGACCGATATCACCCAAACTAGGCCGTCACCTCGCTACCATAAAGTATAGGATATCTTTGCCACATCTGTATATAATGCACGGATATATTGATGATTCTCCGCAGAGTAGGTATTCAACCTTTTTCGGTATTGAGTGGCAACGCTGATTCTTATCCTTATAGCTTGGGTTGATGGTGTTGTTCCTTGGGTTGGTTTAAAGGGAAAAGTTGACGAATTTCAAGCAGACCTTCATCAACGTGAAGAGGAATCCATAGTGCCGGGACCCATCCCAAATACCACACGACTCGTCAGAAGAAAGCCTTTCTACGCAGCAGAAGTTATAATGAAAGGACTTGAGCTACGTGCTATGCTCGCGACTTTTCCGGAACCTCTGAAACAAAAGGCAGATATTACTGCGCCCCCTCAAAGGAGCAACTACAGGAAACATACAGATCTTCCTGTGACTTCTTCGAAATCGATCTGGTATGACATGAACGACTTTATCGAGTTAGGCTGGTCTTCTACAGTGGATCCCATTGTTCACCTTTTACCCCTTGTAACATGTCCCCATTTCACCTATTTCAAAAAGAATGCGGCCCTCTCAGGAGCTCTACCACAGGCAAGTAAATTTGGATCAGAACATTCTCATACTTGTCTATTGGGGAAAGAACCTTGTAAGTAACATTATTGTGCTGGTTGATCGCTCGTTCTTTTTTTACTAATGCAAACTCAGCCGTTCCAAGAACACAGATTTCTCTTGCAAATGATAGAATCAAGGAACTCCGTCAACTGATAGAAAGTCGTACCACTCCAGTACGTCTATCTTTTCCCTGGGTATCATTTACCGATATCTTACCGAGTTATTAGAATTCGAATATCGTACCTCTGAAAAAAATGGTTGCATTGATTGAAGAATATATCGCCGTCCTGAACGATGTTGAGATAAAACCTGGACAAGATGTATCAAAGGCATCGGAGAGCTACCGTATGCCTGCGGATGTTGTATCCTCAGATGAATGGGCCGAATTCGATAATGTCTATCAGATCCATTGTCCGACTATTGTCATGAATAGTGCTATCCGTGATGTGAGGCTTTTCTTACTTTCCAATGGTTGCTCATTTACAGATGTGTATGAATAGATAATGATGCAATATTACTATTGCTCTCGCGATCGGCGCGGGTTCGAGTATCATATGGCGACCAGGTGTGCTCTTTCTTTGTGTCATGTAGACCAATTGCTCAAACTAAATTTTAGAGCCGTGAAATTCATCCGAGATCAGGCGAATGCCGCACTAGCTGTTGATAAGGAAGACGAGAGCTCTAAAGATCGCCCTTCAAACACAGCACAACTTGCGGCTACAGCGCTGCGAAAAATACTCAGAGGCGACAACTCTACCAAGACCTCAGTCGACATCACTCGAGGAAAGACTGGAATAGACCCGGGTGAAGTAGACCCATTGGAAGGCTGGTCAGATGGTGTAATCCTTCAGAAAAGCAATTGTTGTCTTCTGTTGAAGCCACAAATCGTCCTTCGTGGTGATACTCCCGCAGATTCTTGCATAGTGGCCGCAGCTCAAGCCAAATTATTGTCCTTCAATATCATGGACTCTCTCAATCAGGATGATCCGGTTAGCGGTAAGATTATGTCGAGGTTCGTCACTCATCGAGGTGGTAGTTGTATTACCGTTAATGTTGTGATTCTATAGGAATTACACATCACTCTCTGGCCTACAAGCATTTGCACCAACAAAGATTGGTACAACCGATGGCTCTGTTCCCTTGGAAGTCCTTATAGATCTTCGTTGCGAAAGCGATGCTTTCGAACGCCTAGTTCCGCAAACAGAAGCTACATTCCAGTACGACAAATTCAACCGGCTTCGTCTACGCAATAATGTTACCTCGAACGTGACCAAGACCGATGAAGAAAAGTCCTCGTCGAGTGACAGCCATCTTCAAAATCAAACGGTTAGTAAACACCACTTATATTTTCTACAAGGAAGACTTTGATAATTACTCGTTTCATATTAGGATCTCATTCGTGTACACATCCCTCGTTTCACAGTATCTGCCAATACTGAACACTTCCAAGCCATTTCGAATATCGTCACAAAATTACTCCTTTTCTCCGACCCAGCCCACAAGACAAGGCTAGACAAGCTCGAAACCCTCATCTTTACCTATGATTTTACGGATTTGAGATCAGCCGCTAATGTTGTTTCCAGCCTACAGGGCCGGCTTAGAAGTGCGCTGGAAACAGAGCGTCTTCTTTGGAGAAAATCGAAATGTTTACTTGATGAGGAAGGCCAACTTGGCCTAGTCCAGTTGAAAGCTCATATTATCTCACTATCTGAAGAGCTGAACCTTCTGTTCGACTCCATCAAAATGGCTCAAGACCGCTTTGATGACCAGTCAGACCAGAAATCTGCACTATTACTACATGCATCATCTTCCGAAATATCATGGAGAATGTTGGATGCGCGCCGGAATCTCCTTTCCAAACTCGTGGTTGCCAATATCAATTTCCATTGGCTTAGTAGGCAGGATAGTTCAACAGTTAATCATCTTACTATAGGAGACTTAACGGCATTCGACGGATCGAGGTATGCTATATGGGCAGAGATCCTATCGAAGTACAACGAACCACCAAACCATCCACTTTTGAAAGTAAGCAAAATGCAGCATGATCTTTGGCAACATTTGTAACCATTTCGCTCCTTCATAGCGCGGCTTGTTCTTGGCAGCTAATTGGACGATATTGGCTCCTGTTGGCGGAATCACAATTTATGAAGTGTTCGAAATGTCTTTACATCCTTTACGCCTTCAGATAGATGCTAAGGTTGGCCGACGAATCATGGAGTATTTTTGGCCAGATCGTCAAGCGCGCCAACGAATTGCCGGTCCAGAGGATGTACAGGATAACTCACTAACAAAACTACCCACACTAGAAATCAAGAGTCCTGCATCTGGTCGCTCATCTATGGACTCTCCGAGGCCTTTGCTTGGATCAAAGCAGCATACAAAGTTGGAAGCCAAGACTCAAGGACCCACATTGCGCAAATTAGGAAGTTCACGATCATTTACCGATTTACGCTCCGCCAGAGATGATGATGTTTTGAATCCCCCACTAATGAGTCCGCCGGCTTTTCTCACAACCCCAGGATTCCTTAGTCCACCTGCTTTCTTGAAAAGGACCCATTCGACAGATTCTGTCAATTTTGCGAGCTTGCTTGATGCTCCGCCTACTCCCGGGCCAAAGGGTAACACTCATGATGTGAATGACACGGAAAATGTAGACAAAAATGTAGGCGATGCACAAGTCATGAAATCGCGCTCGTCTCAAAAAAGCTTCATCCTTGTGAAAATCTCGAGGTGCGTCTTTATTTGTTAGTTTCGATGCTGTTATCGTGCTAAACTTGTCTATGCAGTCTACATCTTCTTCTGAGCGTCATTAAAGAGGGTTCTTTTGAGTGCCACGACGCGAAAATTAAGACTCGCGAACTGGAATATCGTAACCAAACTTGGAGTGTATGCGTTTCCTTATTCTTGACATATACTGTGTTTGGCCTTACATCTATTCTTTCCAGTTCGAGGAGCTGGTCAACCAATTTATTCCTTCCAACATGAGCTGGAGAGGCTGGGTAAAAATGGCATTCCATCAACCTCTGGTTCCTGTCTTGCCTGTCGCTCGTGAACTCCTTGCGAAAACCAAATGGACTGCATCAAAGTCAACTAATCCTCACGATAATCCTCTTAGGCTCCTTCATCCTCGTGCATTCGGCTTGGATGACGACCGCAGACTGAACAGTGTGCATATCGAAACTTCGAAAAAATCAGATACCTCCTCGAAATCTCCGTGGAAAAATGCATTACGAGGCGGGAATAAAGAACCTGCACCGACGGTGTTGGGCCCTTCCACTCCATTGACAGCTGAACCTGAGCAAATTGAATTTGAAATACCCGAAACGAAAGCATCTGAACCCCCGCCTGGTCGCAGGAGGGTGAAGAGCCTGTTCAGCGGGAGGAATTCGCGTAACAATTCGAAAAGCCGAGGTCCTGAAAAGGTAGAACTTTATCCCTTCCTTGCATTCAAGAATTTGTAAACTAAACTCTCTTTTCAATAGCGCACGTCTTCCGACCTACTGAAAGATGCTAGTTGACCGGGAATATCTATCTAATCTTTATTATATATGTTTAATTTCGTGCTTATATGTTGTATTGAAGTTGTAATGTCGTCATTGAAAGAAATTCTGCGCATCATGTGATGTAGTTAATAGCAATATAATTGGATCTATTTATACGAACTGCCTTGCCCTTGCGTTCTGTCCATGTTGAGCTCCATGACCCGTAGTCTCCTTGAGTAATCTGTTCGCGCACTTCTCACCCCTTTTTTCTATCATGCCGTCAATAAGAATCAAAGGAAATGTCTATGCGAGTCTCGAGGATTACTATGCGGAGAACGACGGACCTGGCAGTGGTGAGCCCCAGCCATCTGAGGGTGGCCCTGCATTATCCACGCCCAATGGAAAATCATTCATACCAAGCGATACCCCTCGCATATATCCACGGAATTCTCTGCCTCTGCTGAAGCCGAGTGATACCGCTAACTCCAGTCAGCCTTCACCGACGAGACTTAGACCAAGAGCTCTCACAAGTTCTAGTCGAGTTCACGATCATTGTATATCTCGTTCAGCCCAATACAACGACGTTGCACCAAATGCCCACTCAGCTGCCCCCTCTTTGACATCTCCAACTCGTATATATGCGGGAGAAAACATGACAATAGAGAATTTACATGCAACTCCTGGCGGGGAGACTGGACTCATTGAACACTCGATTAATCTTTCTCGCGTAGATCTCAATGGAATCGAAGACCATCATCATGACGACGTTGTAGAGCATTTGGATGTCATAGGTAAGTTAGGCGAGCTCTTGGATTATGTGCAATACATGCAGCTAATGCGGGAATTATAGATTCTCAAATCGGCGCAATTTCCAGTCTGACCAATGCAGCTAATTCTATCGTTATGTGCGTGAAAATCATATTTCAAGATACTCAAGTATTTTGTTGAAAGTCATACAGCCCCCCTCTATCGCTGTACTCTCGGAAGCCGATTGTCATGTTACCTTTGACACCACGTCGGGCCAATAAAGACAGCGTCGAGGAATTCTCTGATCCATTAGATCGGCACGTCAATGATGTTTTGAATAGTCCTTCTAAAATACGACGTACTCTCATGGGGGTATGGTCTTTCTTAAAGACTCGTATGTCATTTTCATCCTCCAATGTTTCTGCCCCACGTCTAACGCTGTATATTGACAATAGCTATGGGTGTAGGCTCCTCTAATATGATTGTATGTGTGCAGAACTTAAAACGAATATATAGATTATTACTGGAATCTACGGATTTCTTGTTGGTGCGTAGAGATATGCGCATATACCTACACTTTTGGTATTGACTGTCTGACATAAACAGTTTTTTGGGGTGCAGCCATTGTTATCTTTTTAGCTAAAATAATCAATTTCCATAATCCTAACCTCCAAGGTTTTTGGATTGAAGTTTCTTCGCAGGTTGAAACCGGTTGGTTGTTTCCCGTCGAATGACTAGACATTTGAAGTTTACATGATTACAGGTTTATTCACTGCCACAAGTGTTGGTCTAATACCCTCACGCATTCTCGACACTTTCAGTCAGTCTCGTATCCTTTATTTCTATATATACGCTTTAGCTTTTGATTCATAGGGATATGGAAAATATGGAGTTACAAAAGAAAAACGATGAAACTTAGACAAAAGGCTGGACTACCCCAGTTATTCGACGTCGATGACCTTCCGGACCCTATTTATGATCCCAACTATGTACACGTTTTAACGGAAGCAGAACAAGAGGATTTACACAGACGTAAGTTAAATTCTACTTGATGCTGATTTTGTCGTGAACAAAAAAAAATAGAACAACGGAAATTTCAATATTCTCAGACGTGGTACAGAGCTCATGGGACAGAGACTCACAGGGTGAGGCCATGCTTATGTCGTCGACTGTTGAGCTCTAATAGTATCCGTTCTTTGCCAGGCGTTTCCTATCAAGTGAATATTTTGTAATTACCTGCTGTAATTTACTAATCGCGGTCATTATCAGCATGGCACTCCTCATATGCTTCTTAAATGTGGGGAACTCCGTTTTCCAAGTGAGTTATACTACTTTGTAGTATTATCCCTTTTCTCAGCTATGGTACAGGTTTTCCTTTGCGGGACCATGTGGGGTATGAATAGGTAAAAATCTCGCTACTTTACGCAACGTATAATATCTCATTGCCATTAGATTTGAGCGACCACCTTGGACCACTGCCGTTCTTATCCCCGGGAGTTTTTTGTGTGGTATCGGAGCAGCTATCGTAATATGGCGAGGCGGTGAAAGAACGAAGCGTGTAGACGAAGTTCGAGAGAAACTGCGCGCTGCATTGTCGGAAAAACCTATTTTGGATGGGCAGTTACCAGCAAGTCTTAGTCGGATCTCGCAGGCCCCGCAGGATATGGAGAAGACCACGCTTCAAGATGCTGAACAAACTCAAGACCTCACGACCGACCCTGTGCTAAGAATCGACGAACAAATGATAATCCCAATGAACAAAGATGTGGAAAACATGTGTTGATACCTAACGAAGTCGAAATTACTCCAGGAATCCGAATGTGATACCCCTTCTATTGATGTTTTATTCAGGATCATTACCCTTGCGCTCGTCGTTTCTATGTTCTCATTATACGCTTGTTTTTGTACCGATATTCAAGATTGCCTTGTACGCGCTAAGTAAGCTGCCCAGCCCTCAGCCATGTAACGTTCCGCTTTTGCTGCAATTGTACGGACAGCCTTTGGGTCTGTTCCGTAAATACCCCTTCCAACAATGATAACATCAGACCCAGACTCGAATACAGCTTCATGGGGTGTTCTATATTGCTGTCCCATTCCGTCGCCTTTGGATTCAAGTCCAATTCCAGGAGTAAGGATGAGGAAATCTTCGTCTGAAATATCGTCTTCTGGTCCGGCCCCAATTCCCTCCATTCTTTTTTGGGCAATGAAGCCAATAACGAAATCCCTATGTTGACGTGCCATACGGACAGCTTCTTCGGTATAAGCTCCAACGGCCAACGATCCCTTTGTGCTCATTTCTGCAAGCAAAAGCAGGCCCCTACCAAGGGGGAGACCAACAGAAGACAAGCCTTTGATGATCGAGGGTCCCGGGACAGGATGTGCATTAGTTAAATGTGACCAGCTTGCAATTTTATGTACACCGCTGGAGTACTGCAGGGCAACCGTGTTACCTATCGTCGTGGTGAGTGTTTGGGAAATGTAGCACGACCACAGATTACAGACCAATGTCGGCAAATTTTCGATCTTCGAAGTATACGAAATCATGCTTCGCGCTGAGTTCTTGCAGACTTTCGATCAAGGAGTAGTTGAAGTTTTCTATGATATCGATATGGGTCTTTCAAAAAACGTAAATAATTGTTGTAGATCCTTAGGAGAGGAAATTGCCTTGATCATGCAGACATAAGGGCCCACCACATCTATGATGGCTAGTAGATCTTTCGGGTCCGTAACGTCAACGCTGACCGCAAGGTTCGACTTTTTGCGCTCCATGGTTTCAAGAATGAGTTTTGCAGTTGGGTTGGTGAATTTTTTACGTCTGGAAGCATAGCTCTGAGTTTGCGGAGAAGAAGACATTTACAGATTGTCAGTCCACCAGCGAGCTAGATAATTTGCAAGCTATGATCGAGTTTAAGATATGATAAGATAAGATGTTGATCACTGGGAGCGGTTAGCGTTAGCGGTTTTCAGAAAGATTTAACTTTCTCTTCATGTCTTCCACGGTAATTCACGAACGCGAACAAGATGATTCGGATATAGAAAGATACTCAAAGCGTGCTAGACTAGATACCTCTGCTAACGATGCAGGGATGGAAGTCGATGGACCAGTGTGGGATTCCATCCTTCCACCTAGTCATTCTTTGCTTGGAATTCCTGTCCCTGTCGCTAAGGAAGGATCAGCGCTCAATTTTCTTGAAGCGGACGTCGGAATATCTGAATACATTGGACGCGGAGAAGCCAAAGTTGAGGGAATAATCAAGCAAAGGTATGTATACATTGTTAATAACTGGCAGACTTTTCACAAGTATCGTTCCAGGTTCACAGACTTTTTGGTTTTTGAAATCGATCAGGATGGAAACGTCATCCACTTAAAGACTCTCTCAAAACCAGAGTCAACTAAAAGGGAGAAAGCAGAGGAAACCCCTGCAAAAACGCCGGAGCAAGATGCTGGTGTGGCCTCGGCAGAAACCGCAGTGCCTGTCGCGGTGAACGAAGATGATGTACCGGCCAAAACAGATGAACTTAGCCTTCAAGCAGAAAAACAACAACCTGAGACCGAGCAAAAGTTTTCAACTAAGGAAGAGCCATGGCCAGAATATTTTAATTCGTCTCTAACCGCCTTCCTTGACGAAGAAAAAATTCAACAACTCAAAACAATATATCTAGAAGGCCCAGAGCCGCCTCGCGTGAGTGATAACGGGTGGGGAGGACGTGTGCCTGGTTCGGCTGCTACTGGAGACGCCTCAGAACCCGCAGAACCAACACCGGAGCCCGAGGAAAAGAACGGAAGGGACAATCGACGAGGCCGTGGAGGGAAACGAGGCGGAAGAGGTGGCGGAAGAGGTGGGCACACAGGAGGGCGAGAAGATACAAGGAAAATAGTATCTAATGTAGCTATTGTCTCGTCTTCCTCGGAAGCCACTACTGACACCTTTCATTCGACTAGCCCATGGCCTCAAAAGATACTAGAACCGCGTTCCACAAGATCATTCGCGAACTTTTCAATGGAAAACTTGACACGGAGACTGACATGACTAGCCCATCAAATACGGAGGAGGGCTCCAGGATTGTTGTAAAATGGGCTAAAAAGGGTGGTGGCCGTGGAGGTGCGCGTGGTGGGCGAGGAGACGGTAAATATTTACTTTGTATCGTGGCCATCTGGGAAGAACTTATAATAACTATCTACCTTGAAACGAATCAGCGCGCGCTCCCCGTGGCACTTACCCTCCTTATATCCATTTCACCCTTCAAAAGACAAACCGAGACACTCAAGATGCGTTGGGACATATTGCCCGTAATCTTCACGTCAATCCAAAGGATCTCGCAGTGGCTGGTACCAAAGACAAGCGCGGTGTAACTGTTCAGAGAGTTTCCTTAAACCGAAATAATAAAACAGTGGAGGAAGTTTGGAAACTTGCCAATAACATCGGCCAAAGGAGGACAGTCGATGATGCGATGACACAACGAGGTGAACGTGGCATACGTATAACGGATTTCAACTACCGTAAAGCAGGCTTAGAATTGGGCATGCTAAAAGGAAATGCTTTCGTGATAACTCTAAGGTCAGTATGCTTGCTCTCTGATTGAATTCGTACTCAGCAACGTACGTACAGGAACGTCAAAGTTGCTTCCATGGAAGTTTTGGACGAAGCCATGAATACCATTAAAAACAAGGGTTTCATTAATTATTATGGTATCTGGATATTTGTCTGATTTTGATTTTGACTAAAACTGGCTTCACAAGGAATGCAAAGATTTGGAACGGCTTCAGTACCCACTCATTCCATTGGGTTGGCTTTGTTGAAATCGGAATGGCAGAAAGCTGCGGATATGATTTTGCAGAAACGCTATGGTGAACACCCAGATGTGGAAGCTGCACGAGATGCTTGGCTGGTAGACAAAGACCTGGATAAAGCCCTGAACCTGTTCCCTAGACGTGTTGTGGCAGAGCGATGCATCCTTGAAAGTTTCAAGAAACAAAAAGGTGATACCCGTAATGTCATGGGTGCTTTGTCAACAGTGAGTTTTTTTAAAATAGCAATTAATCGCAATGAGTCGAGGAAGTCCTGACATTCTATGGGCAGATTCCTCGCAATCTCCGTTTGATGTATGTCCACGCATATCAGTCATATGTCTGGAACGCTATAGTGTCCGAACGAATCCGAACTTACGGCAGTGATCGACCAATAGCTGGCGATCTGGTGTTTGATATTTCTTACAAAGGAAAGGAAGAATTAATGGAGGCCGACGCTGAAGAAGACAATATTGTGGTAGAACCCGAAACAGAGGAATCATGTACGTTACTAAGTTAATCTTGCATTCTTTGTGACGTACTAACTTATGATTATGTAGCCGAACCATCCAAGCGAAACCGCAAACCATATGAAGCCCCCCGAATCAAGACTTTGACAGAAGAGGACCTCGACAAATACAGTATCTTTGACGTGGTTATGCCGCTACCGGGCACAGATGTTGCTTATCCTGGTGGCAAACTCGGCGAGCGCTATCGTGAATTCCTTCGAACAGATGGTTTAGACCCTGACAATTTTGTCCGAAAGCAAAAGTACTGCCGAATTATGTTACATTCGCATCTTCTCAATGCTCACCTTATGCACTTTATGTTCCACAGGGATTACACACTCAACGGTTCATACCGTAAAATGCTTCATCTACCCAAGGAACTATCTTGGTCGGTCTTGAGATATACCGATCCTGATGTCTCTTTGGCACAGTCAGATGAAGACAAATTGCTCGGGTTTGATCCCCCAGCAGTGGTCGAGGATGGCAAATTCATGGCCTTGCAAATCAATTTGACCCTCGGAACAGCAGCATATGCCACCATGGCACTCCGTGAAATTACCAAAACCGATACCAGTTCACATGTTCAGACAGGTTTAACCGCTTCAGCAGAAGACCAAAAGTACCGCGGAACAACCTCTGATGCTGCAGCCCCTGTAGCAGAGGAACCTGTTGCTGGTAATGCATCGTTATAATCTGTGTAGATAACATTCTAGAGGTAGTCACAACCCATTATTATCTATCCATTGTGATCCTATCTCCTTTCAAGATTATTTTCAGATACATGACTGATCTCATCAGGCTAGAATAGGTAGCGTTTACTGTTCACCATACTTCCAAGCATCCTCCCACCCAAGTCCAGATCGATCCCAAACTCGTGCAGGCTGACCATGGGTAATCCAACCCAAGGAATCCATCGTCATACCAGCGGCCCTGACAAAGATTGTTCCATCCACCTTAGATATCCCCTTGATTACTTCTACTTTCTCTTCTGTATTGCCTTTGGAAGAGGGCGGCAATTGGTATGCTCCTATAACGTCCCCCGGGGCAATTTGTCCATATTTCTTGGATGAAATTACAAGAGCTCTCATCACTTTTAAGACATGCGAATCCGGAGCATAGACACAGGATGCGAGTATTTCATGCCAGGCATTATAATCAGCATCATCTAGTGGGGTTCCTACGGCCGTTTCATCTGATTTAGGTCTGCATTCAGGAGAGACAGGTGGACGAGGCGTAGTTGTATAAGACATAAGGAGTTCAGGCTTTATAACAGGCCTTCCTCGATGGATGGCAAAGAGGACCATGGTCGGAAGGAAAGCTCTGAGAATTTTAGCCTTGTGTCGTGGGTTGGGGAGCATTTTGAGAATCGGGCCAAAGAAATATGCAGATGTTACAAGGTGCATGAGAAAAAAGTCGAGCCTGGGCTTCCTGCCTTCTTTGCCAGTAGCATACAGCATGAGCGTGGAGATCCACACAAACTCTTCCATCTTGGACTCGAATTCTTTTCCCCCTCCTTCTTCATCGATGTAGTACTGGGCACAGATGCGCCGAATTTCCTCAGGTCTGCCACCTCCCATATGCTGCCTTGCTTGATCATAGATAGTGTGGTTGGGAATGTAAGGCATAGCTGGCTCCAAGATGGGCGACTCATAGACCTGCCGAAGGATTTCAAGCAAAGATGGACCTCGGGAGGGCTGACGGAAGCCGCTAGATGAATTATTGTGGGTCGCCTTAGGTGGGTTTTCAGGGCTTATGATAATATCCAACGCCGGCACGGGAGGTTGGACAGCTGTCATAGCAAGGCCTATACGCATTCATGTATGTGAGATGTGCAAAGGTACGCCTTGAAAATGATGCACAACGCACCATTCGCCACAATTATATCAATACCGAATTCAATCCCATACTTGAATCCATAATTAGCAATCGAACGGTCGACAAAAACATTCCTGGACACGTACCCCGACTTGGATTAAAGGATGGAATCTAGACAAAACTCTTTAAGCACTAGACTTTATGTTTAATGGTTGAATGACTTACGCCCCACTAACGAAACGAATCAACATAGTGGCCCCATTGATAAGAGTTGGTTCAAAGATGAAATGTTCAAGGGTTGCAGTAACGCCTTTAGTGCGTACTTGCTCACTAAAATAAGCAACAAATGCACTATATGCACTATCAAAGGCAGGACGAAGGGAGTTAAAAAAGCTGTGAAACAATAAGCAGATGGAGCCAACTAACTGTAGATTTCCCGTATACTTCAGCCAGTTCTCATCTGTGATCACAATGTCCTTGTCGGTTTCGTCGATATGTATTGGGATTTGTTTCTTGGCTTCAATGTCGTATTTCTTACGGAGAAGCGAAGAAGAAGCCCCAAGGTCGTAAGCTGCCAGAATACTGAGACATAGTAGAATTTAAATGACTGTGATAAAACCAGTTCTGACAAATCGAGACTTACTGATGTGGGAGGTGGTTATGTATACTTGGAAGTCTGTAGAAACAGTGATGTTCTTGCGCATCTTTCAAGAGAAGCTCCTCCGCGGTTTTCTTAGTCTTATATGTGATACCGGGAAGATTGAGAAAACCGTTTTCGCGAATTTTGTAAGAGTATGGAGGTGTCGACATGGTGCTTTGTTCTCTGCTGGGACTTCGCAGTGTCGAAAACAAGGAAGGCTCTTTATGAAATTTATGGAATGATTATCAAGTCTGCCAGGCTTTTATCGACGTTTATCGGGTAATTATAGGCATTTTCTTGATGAGCCGCATATACTTTGCGCGCTGAAGGATCCATTGGCAGCACCTAAATTGTCAACAGCCGTGATTAAATATGGTTCGGCAAACTTGGGTTTATATGACTGGCTAAAAGCGTAATGACATCAAATGCACATATCTCTGGAGGGGGTGTGAGAAACAAGAAAACCAGAGTGTCTTGTGGACATTTGGCCAGTCTATACACCACGCACTGATCTTGGTCGTGGGGAAGGTCATTTTCCAGGAATACACATTCTTGTGTCAAAGACAAAGTTTAAAGGAATTTTAAGCACTCGTAGCGAACACGCGCAATACTGTGCCTTTGGATCACCAGTAGTAGTTGAATCCACGAGACAAATGATGGGGAGTTGGGAACGTCCAGCGTCTGTCAATGTCGTAGTTATGAAGGAATCTTTGATCCGACTCGAGAGGTATTGAAGGTGGCGAGTGTATGTTCTCCATCGGTTGTATGCGACAAGATTGCAGAAATGCTAGCGCTTTCGGAGATTAGCATATGCAAGACGCTGTGAAAGGACGATCTGTTTGTCGTGAAAGTGCGTCGTTAGGCTGCGCAGACATGGAATACGGACATGCGCGACTCTGGGTAGGTACTACGAGTAGACCTGTGCTTCATCTGTAGGTTTCAGCAGATTCAAGAATGAGTAAAACATGTTAGCCATCCAGATAGATGGGAGTCCAGGTCGATGGTGAAGTTTGCAGCGGGTCGGGTGACAATACAAAGATGTCTAGCATGTAACGACTGCCTTCCACACATCTGGTTTGGACACGTAGACTTATAATGTACAGTGAGATAATTTGGCACCGGATACGAGTTGATTATAATCCGCCACACCGGTAGCCAAAGGTCGGCAATGGGACCGTGAGGGAAAGTAAGCTGTCGGATTCCCAAGACCGTGCTCGACGACGAGGATCCAGGGGAAAATAAGCTCGTGGAGGCCGACAGCCGGTTCCCAAGTTTCAACTACTTCCGTCCATTCGTTGATCGTATTGTCGACGTGTCTGCCTATAACAAATGTATTATTTCTCTGTCTCGTCTTGTTTCCGACCACCCCCAACGCAATGGCCAAAGTAGAGACAATCGTCTTTCTGTCCCTCGTTCTCGACCTTTTTGCCTTTACCATTCCTCTGCCCCTTTTTCCCCGACTCATCGAATGGTACACTCTTGTGAGTCCAATTTGCCAAGAATCGCACGCGGATGATGACGTCCTGTTCAGAGAGAGAGCTCGGACCCCACTGGCTTTCTCTCTCGCACCTTACAATTTGTAACATCAGTTAGGAGTCTCTTCTACCAGTCTGGAGCCCACTCTCAACGATGGGATATTGTGCTCTTAGGAGGTCTTATGGGTTCCGTGTTCTCGTGAGTCGACTGCTGTTGTCGGGGTGGCGTGCAGGAACTAAATGTTCTCTTCAGTACTCTCCAATTCTTCGTTTCACCAAGGATCGGGGCCCTTTCTGACAAATATGGTCGTAAACGTATCCTTCTCATTACAATGATTGGAAACATCCTGTCAGCCCTCATGTAGGTATTGGTCTTCACATTGCTGATTTCACGCGGCTGATGACCTCATCAATATTAGATGGATAAAGTCGACCACATTCGCTTCATACATGCTTTCTCGGGTAGTAGGAGGGCTAAGTGAAGGAAACGTTCAACTGGCAACGTACTTTTTTTTCTCTTCTTCTGGGAATATTCTATGCCATATTGACTCTTTTTCAAAGTGCCATTCTATCGGATGTGACATCACCAAAAACTCGTTCCAAAGCACTCGCTCATGTTGGTATTGCATTTGCGATCTGTTTCTGCATCGGCCCACCCATTGGGGCCTATTTTGCAACTCGACCTTTGCCCAAGTCTCTAAATAGCTGGGGACTCGGCGAACTCAATGTTTATGCCGTTCCTGCCATCTTAACTCTCGTTCTTTTGGTTGCAGAAACCGTTTTCCTCGTGGTCGCACTCCCAGAGACAAAGGGTAAAGGCGTATCCACTGCTCCAGCGAAGGAGAACGAAACTACAAACGGCAGCACAAACGGACACACAAATGGTAAAGGCACCACGAAGTCTCCTGTGCCTAAACGTACTGCCGAAACTCGCCTGAACGTTCTGAAGTCACTTCGCAGCCTTCACTTCTTCTTCCTAGCATTGTTCTCCGGCGTGGAATTCACACTAACCTTCTTAACCTTCGATCGTGAGTGATCAACTCTATTCCTATCCAATAATTTTCAGAACATGTGCTCAATATGGGACGACTTCTTAGTGCTGGATTGGTCAAACACCCAAAACGGCAAACTCATTGGTTCGATTGGTATTATTAGCGCACTTCTTCAGGGCGGTTATGTGAGGCGATCCATGTCTAAAGTGGGCGAAGGCAATATGGCTAGGCGAGGTGTCGCGAGTTGCTCCGTAGCGCTCCTTCTATTGGCGTTACTTCCCAGATATGTCCAGACACAACCATCACTTGCTATGAAACTCTTACAGGGCGCTGCTGTCTGCATGGCATTTACTAGCGCGACTGTTGTCAATTCCTTGACTGCTTTCGCCTCGTTACAATGCGATGAAGGTCACGTAGACGCAGTTACAGGCAAGCCGGTCGATGAAAACCCCGAACTCGCCAAAGGGACTGCGCTCGGAAAATTCAGATCATCAGGCCAGCTCGGCCGTGCACTCGGGCCACTACTTGGTGAGTTGTTAATCCATGCATGCTGCGAGTCTTGTCAAACGTCGGTTAATTGAATTTGGTTTTTCTAGCATGCGCTTCTTACTGGACTTTTGGTCCATCCATCACTTATGCTGTCTCAGCTATTGCAATGTTTTCGTTATCGAGGAGAATGAAGAAGATCGCACAAACTAAATCAACGTAACATGTATTCATTTATATAAAGGGTTCGAGTTGCGCCCATATTTATTATTATCACAGAGTGGGAAGACGAGCGAATGTCCTGCCTGGCATGAGTAACTAATGGCTGCGGTCTTTATATCTATCTGTTATCTGTTACTAGATTCATAAAGTAAAATATACAAGTGTAAGAATCGAACCCTGTGCATCTACCTAAGATGTTGAATGGTTTGCGTCGGCATCAGAAACTAGATCTATCGCTACTGATGTCTATCCAGGACATTTGGGAGTAGCGAAGAGTAAAGTCGATCCCTGGGGTATCTTAGTATTTTATGATGAGTCGGTCGTGAAAAGGAAAGCGAATTATTATGATTATTATGATGCAAGATATAATATCCTTATGAATCCCATGAACCCAGAGGTGGCGAACGATTTCCGGATGACGATGAAGCTGTCCGTGAAGGTGGCTCTGTAGAAAGATCCAGGAAAGGGGTATATTCATCGTCATTATGACGCTGGCCATTATTTCCTAATCCATGCCCCGTCTCAATATCTTCGTGCAATCCTACTTTCTCCGGGGGGTACTCCGATGACAACAGTTCTGAACGTCGAGTTATAGGTGCACGCGGTAACCTTGAACCAACATGACCGAGTGGAGGATGTTGAAGTTCGATATCAGGAGCTGAGGTAAATATCGCGGGAAGGAAGAACAAAACGTTTCTGCCATGTCGACGTCGCCCAGTCCTGATAGGAGTAGAAGGGGTATCGTAGCGGGTGCCTGTAATAGAAGTAACGCGGTTCCGAATGCGTTGGAAAGCCTCGACAAGAGGACTTTGAACACGACCGGCATACAAGTCCGAGTAACCCAATGACTCTGGCATGGGTGATGGCGGAGCGCTGTCGTCAAAGGGGAGGTGAAGCATAGGTACCTCTCCGTCGATCGGGGATACTGCTTCACTACCACTGATAGGGGAAGATAGTTCGGTCGATGTTCCCGACCGTGAAAAGGAGGACCGCCCAAGGTGGAAATGCCATCTTCCTGATCGCGACAACCTTGGAAGAACGATGTCGTAACCCCTGCTGAAACGTCTGCCGGGCTTCGCTGGCAATCGAATGAGCCCAATGACCAGGACCAGCAATCCTATCCACATAAGACCCTTTCCCCAATGTCCAAGGAAACCAATGAACGCAGCGTCGTCCGCATGCCAGCTACTTCCATAGAAATGAGAGAAGAAGGAATGTGGTGCCTCGTCTTCTCTCGCATTTTTTCCATATAACGATTTAGGTAAAATGCGCACATCGTGCAAGAAGGTGTTGGGGTGCGAAGCAGAGTAAATTCCATACTGCGCAGACAGGAACATTGGGCCCGTGGAAAACATCACAGTAGGATAATTCAAAATCCAAGAATGGTCGAATTTGGGAAGGTTATGAATAGTTTGCTCCAACATTGGATGATGTTTTTCGGAGAACATGAGATCGTTCGACACACCAACAGGTATTGTTTTTGGAAGGATGACAGGATACACCAGGAGGGGGTCCACGGGTTTGAGGCAGCCAATGTCCAAATCAATATAAACACCGCCGTAGTGGTATAACACGAAATAACGTATCGCGTCGGCGCGCTGAATGGGATATGTGTAGCTATCAAAGGTGTCCAAAAACCATGGATAATGCTCTGCGATGAGTTCACGCGAGCCGGCATCAGTCCATAGCTTGTATTCACTGAAAAAGCGCGGTTAGTGGTGAGCGGCGATGGGTAGCAACGGGTGATACGGACTAGTCTGGCATCATATCCCTGCAGGCCTGCGAGATACCGCGCCAATTGGCAGGTAAAGTTTCCGACTTCCATGTCTGGTGAATTATTCTAGGTATACGCTCGACTTGACCGTGAGCTGCGGCGCTCCAACGAGTAGTGTTGTCGAGTATGGGTACTTCTCGCTCAGAAAGATATGCAACGGAGTCGATAGAGAGATAATAAGTTACAGAAGACAAGACTATAACGGTTCCCAGAAGAAAAAGAGCGAGAATTGAAAGGAAAACATAGAATGTGCGTCGTCTGTTCATGGGAGGAGGGAAGGAGGAATGAAAATCGTCTGCTACCGCCAAACTTGTAGTCCGGCTCGGCTCATCAAAATTCAGCTCGGTTCATTTTGATTTTCCCACGCCTGTACAGCCTATACCCAATATCAAATATTCCTCAGGGGCATACCAAATACTCTCTCTATGTGTGGTTCTAAAAAGTAAAGCGACTCCCTAATAGATATATCATCCCAAGCTTCACTTATTGCTTTCAAATTGTTCATTGCCATACGCCAGTCTTGTCGACTCCATTCGCGCCCTGGTCGCGAGCCTGGCACTCCTCGCGTATACGCCTTGAGTAGGAAAACTTCCGGTCTTGGGTTCACCAGCGTTACCTTTCGTTTCGCAGTCAAGTATCGCAGGCAATCCGCCACACCCCACAGCGTATAAGGTTTTTTTTGGGGCGCATGCCGCGATCGATTCATCTCGTCCTCTTGTGCTCCTGCTTTCACGGCGAGCTCAAAGAGCAGCCGAGTAAAGTGATCAACTACCGCAACATGAAGCATGTTAATTGGGTGCTCTGACTGCCATGTATTATCGGGTGAGCTTGAGGAATCTTCATCGATGACCATAGCATAGTCGTCCTCGCCGTTATCCTTAACTCTGTCCATCTTCCTCTCTTTAGGGGGCGCATTCTGTGTAAAACCTTTGTAGCATTCTTTATGACCTGTGAATTCCGCCGGGTCTATCATATCTTCGTACAGTTTCTGGGCAATCTCGCGACTACTCCAAGAACGCGTTGGAGTTATTGTAAGAATATCTATATATATAAGTTTAACATTTACCCGCAAAGGCTAAATGTCGTGATGTTTCTTACTTTGGGTCTGGCTGATAATACATAGATTGTTATCTGCGCTGCATAAAACCGTTCGTTGAGCGCGGCTGAAAAACATGCAGCAATCTAGGATGAGACTATCGTTGAACATTTCTCCTGTAATAATCTTATTCCTTGGTTAGATTTTCCGTGAACGTCACAAAGAGCCAATTGCTCACCTCTCCAGGTTCCTTGATCTTCCAATTGCCTGTGGACTTGCATGTCTCTTCTTGAGCTTGTCCTTTGACGGTTCTTCTTTCTCTGATTTTTTCAAGCAACCAAGCTGTGGCCCTGCGAGCGAACCAGGCCAATCCGTTACGATTCTTTTGGCTTTTTCAAATTTAGGTTGATCAGCCAGTATCCATCAAAACAATATGAAAGAAAAACAGATGCATACCCATCGAGCTCAAGAATCACTGCACCAGGAACTATAACAATGACGGGTAAGGAGAACTTCTCAGCGTCTTCAACAAATTTTGATAGAACCTCGAAATGGTGCAGTAAAATGTTAGTGTCCACAACGAAGAAAGTCGCGTACTCGGATAGAGGTGCCTATATCTTAGTGAGTTCCTAAGCCTATGATCATGAAAGTTGGTCCGAGTTTACCGCCATCTCAACGTCCTCATTTGCGAGGTCATCGATCTGTCGAAGAGCAGCTTGGAGATACTGTTCATGGTCGCCTTGATCTTTGAAGTGTTTCGTTGAGAGAGAAAAATAAACAGGCACATTTTTTCAGTCCTCACCCAGCTCATTGGCCATTGGCACAGGGATAAGCAAGTTACGTCGAGAACGATGTAGTCGATGCAGGAACCAGTGGCAACTTTATGCGTAGTTGGAAGCAGTAAAACAAGGTTTGCTCGGGCACTTAAAGATTGTGATCGCGTATAAATAAATTGATATTTTATTGTTGTCTATGATGCATTGTGTCATGGATGTGTGCAGTGAATTCAGATACAAATGTTGTTGAATAGAAAATAGAAATAATAAAAGAACTCCAAAGTCCCTGAGTATTCAAGAGAAAAATCACACCAAGGAATAATTAGCTCGACACCGACGTTGCAGAGAGTGCCACCTTTTTCAAGGGAGGTGTGCCGCTGTCTGCTGCATCGGTGTCGCTATTTTCAACCTTACGTTTAGTGCCAGCAAATTTAGACTCGGACGGTGGTGACCTAGTGGGAGATCTTGACGACGCGACTCTCAGATTCGTAGGTGGTGTTCCTCGCACTGAAGGCACCTCTAATATTGGATTAACCTCAGGAGTGGCTGACCGACTACCGTGTGCCTGTTCAGTCCGTAATCTCGCTGCAAGGGTGTTCGTTGAAGCCATAGCTTCCGCATAACACGTCGCATGATATACCTAGTTCGAAAACAGATAAGTATACGTATAGGCAGTTTGGATGAACATTGACTTTACCTTGTCGTCCTTCTTAGTTGCATTTCTCCATGCCCATTCTTCTTCTTCTTCTAAAAATTCTAATGCAAGTGATTCCTTACATATCGGGCAGGAAATAACCTGCGTTTCATTATCAGGGGGTGCAACCACGTATTGCGCTCGCAGATCAGCTTCCCGTTTAGCATTCTCAGCAGCAACAGCAGCTTTCGAGTTGAAACGTCCAGACCCGTCAGCGCGCCCCTTTCCTTTAATATCAACTGAGATATCTTGGATCCAATCCTACCAAGGTCAATCAGATTAATGTGTTCAGTAAATTTTCATGTTGATGAATCGTACCTCGACACCAATAAACCAACTACGGCTATGTCCTCTCCCAAGATTCTCGCTTGCCTTACGATTTTGCCTGAAATGCATATCGAGATGGTTATCCTGTTCCTTCTTCCCCAGCTTCGTGTCCGGGAAACGGACACCACACTGTTTGCATTGCAGCCCTTGCCGATCATACAAAAAGTCTACTATACGTGACGATCTATGACGTAATGTAAGATCCAAGCCATAAACAAGAATTAAACATGACACTTACGAAACAGATTCGAGAGTCTGAAAGTTGACACTTTCTACGAGGATTGCATCTCTATGTACTCGGATAACAGCATCTCTAACCTGAGCACTAACTGCGTCTTCAGTAATTTCTTCAGAACTCGCTTGTTCCTTCACGGTGGCACCTGCACCAATCGGCGTTCCATTTGTAGAGACAACACCTGCTTTAAGCAAAGTAGATAGGAGATTGGCAATATTGCCAGGAGAAACTGAAGGGACAGCAGGTGGCGCAGCATGTGTACTATCGATCGTCGCAGGTTCAAAGCGTACTTCTTCTTGCTCAATGGCGGGTAACGGCGGAATAAATGGTTGGGTACTTGTGGATGGAATGTTGCTAGCAAGCATTGGAGGAAACGGAGGTTGCGGAGTCCACGCTGGAGGGATTGTCGATGGCAAAGGCTGAGCCTGAGGAGGCGGTGGGGCTATTTGGGGCACGGGAGGAGGCGAAGCCGAACTCTTCACCAGATTATGTAGCTGGTTCAATATTTGTCGAAGTTCCTCAGGGGATACGCCGGCTTCAATGTGCAATCGAAGCTGTCAAAAAGTCAATGATAAGTCAAGTGTAAAAAAAAAAACACGCACTTGATTAAGTACAGCAATGTGATTTTGAGATACTGTATCGTAAGGATTCGCTTGGACGGCTCGTTCTTTCTGACCTAGGGTGAACTGGAGCTCACTGAGTACTTGTGATTTTAGTAAAGTACCGTGACCTGAATGGAAGTTTTGATTTGTCTAAAACGAGGCGGGTGAATAAAAGGTAGACTACTAAAAAAGAGGAAGATCTCACTGTACTACTGGATGCACCTCCTCCCCATACACCACGTTCAATGGCGATTTGTTGCTGAACACCGAAAAGTTCCTTTCCTGAGGGCGAGCCTGTACGCCAAGTCAGGAGCATTTCTTCCATTTTACTTCTGGTGTTGCTGTCGACAAGAGGATACGTGTCAAGGAAAAGATGGACAACAAAGGAGGAGAACCGGCGAGCATAGGGCTCATAAACATTTTTTGATATGGCATCAAGAAGATACCAGGCGGGAAGCTTCATCCAAGGAGGAACCTAATTAAGCAAAAGCCAAAAACGGACATGATGAGTCAGCAATCCGCGGTACGTGTGGGAAGGCAACGAAAAAAGGGACGAGAATTTCAATGAGGTGTAGGCCGTCGTCTCAGACGTCTTTTAAACTCATATCTCTAAATAAAATACATGGTACTTCAATGACGGAGTGTGTAACTAGAAGTATCACGGCTTTTTTCTTTTTGACAAAACAATTTCAAGAGCCTACAACTAGAAATTATGGACTCACCCTCCTTATGTGGGCCTCAAGGCACTGTCCGACAATATCTGAGAATCTGGAATAATCCTGAGCGAGTAACGACAAATGCTGAATGAGAGGTCTTGAGTTGAATGTAAGTTCTGACAACCGGTGGGTGTAATCCCTGCGAAACGAAATTGCGTCAAGTGCATATGGGGCGGGAGCAGGTTGCTGCTGTGGAGGGTTGTAGTAATAACCAGCATGTGCTGGAGGCGGTGGCACATAACTCGAGCCACTATATGACGGCTGACCGTACATGTTTTGTGAATACACAGACATGGATATTACCCCTTCGATGGTTACGAGGTCGAGAAGGCACTTCGGACAGTCTCACCACAAAATAAAAGAGGCGCGTGATTGAAAGACTGAATAAACTGCTACCAGCAAGCAACAGGCGGAAAACTGCAGGGGAGGGCTGTTATACTTTCCAGTGCTCACTCAACGATACGAGCCACAGCAAACGACGACGATGAACGAAAAGCACTTGATGGTGGTGGTTGAAAGAGGAGCAATGCCAGCGACAGCACGCAAACAACAACCAATTTTAAAACTCCGTTCATTCCGGCTTACACATAGTAGCACAAAATCGGAAAACGTTGCGCTGCCCAGCAGACGTTGAGCTCCGTCCATTGTAGATACTATTGGAGTATGTGTTCCTTGTATTCTAGTCACTATGTTATAATTACTAGATGTATTCATTGTCGTTTGACCTCCTTGCACAGAATAAACTGTTGTCAGATAACGCGTATATTATGTAATTATTAAGCCGATCAGACGATCGTCTCAGGGCTATCAGTCGATTATGTCAGCGAAAGCTCGCATCCCCCCCATCCCATCCACCGGCCACCTGCTCCTCGTCAAAACTTACGCCAAAGGTGTGTATCCTTTTGAAAGCCTCGAATCCATCGTCCAATCGACACTAGAGGTCTCGCTGAGCGATTTAATACCGATTTTGCTGGAATTCGAACCAATGGGCCGATGGATTGAAATTCGTGGTTTTGGATGACGATTGACTGAATACGCACTTATCCTTAGATGCGGGACGTCCTCAAGACAGAAGAACTCGAAATCCCTGCCGGTGTTGAAATCTCGGTCAAGTCGCGCCTGATCTCTGTTACTGGACCCCGCGGAACCCTCACGAAGAATGTCCGTCACGTCGATATGGACATCCGCGTCCTTAAGGGAAAGACCACAAAAGTTACCCTGGCTGTCTGGCAAGGAGGTAGGAAACATGTTGCATGCTTGCGAACCATTCGCAGCTTGATCAACAACATGGTTACCGGCGTCACCAAAGTACGCATATTTAATATTCTCTTCATTCTAAAGACCTTATGTTTGTGTAGGGTTTCCGATACAAAATGCGTGCTGTCTATGCCCATTTCCCCATCAACTGCATCATCCAGGACAACGGCCATGCCGTCGAAATCCGTAACTTCTTGGGAGAGAAGGTTAGATTTCCGCTTGATAACTATGATTGGAGTTATTGGAATTTACTGAAAGCTCGGTTTTCCATAGACTGTGCGACACGTTAAGATGTTGTCAGGTGTTGAGGTTTCAGAGTCTTCGGCACAAAAGGATGAGCTGATTCTTGAGGGCAATGATATTGACCATGTTTCGCAGTCAGGTACGTACATGTGCGTTTATTTCTCATTCTCTGTTCTTATGATTCTCTACAGCCGCTTCCATTCAGGGCGTCTGCCGCGTCCGAAACAAGGATATTCGTAAATTCTTGGACGGTATCTACGTGTCTGACAAGGGCACAGTTGTTGAGGCTGATGCTTAGAGATGTACTAGCTTCCTCGTCTACTTGTCAATCGATTTTTTCACACTGTACTCTTAAAATCGTCAGTGATATGAGTTCCACAAGTTCAAGAGTGTTCCGCGTACATGATGGTAATGATAAAATTATTAAGCAAATGTGCTGATGAATTATGGTATAAAGGGTATTTTTGTACCAACTCGACGCCTGTACTCAACATAATCATTTCCAAAGAAGTTAACCAGCGCTTTCTCCTCGGCTGGAAATTGAGCATTAGTTTAATCGCACTAACAAATAAGTGAAAACATGCCTCGTGTCCTGTAATAAAAGAAACGCCACAGCACCACCACGAATACAGCAAATGTAAATGGATTCTGTAACAGCAACTGAGTGCCCAGCGCCCAATAGAAGAAACCAGCGTAAGATGGGTGTCGAAACCATCTACACATCGTGAATGATTGAGTACTGTGACTAAAGGGAAAGAACATACGCGTAAATGCCGTCTATTACAAGTCGATGAGAGTCGCGCTTTTTGAACGCGACTGTATGAGAGAAATTAGTGGATGCGTGTATCATGGCTGCTGATCGTAGAATCTGGCCCACAATTATTAGCGTGATGCCTAATGGTAAAGTTAGTTTGTCATAAAATATCAGAAGTCTGTTCACGGACCTATTTGAGAGACAAAAGGCCATGATTTGCTCGATGGTTTGAAATAAAAAGATATGAGATATTCCACGATGGCCGTTCCATTCGAGATATGATACATGGCCCCATTATCAAGCAAATAAGCTGCAGAGGATTAGAGTTTCAATGACAACTGGAATATCAAAAGCACATACAGTCAATGCTACACTTTTCGAGGTTCCACCCAGCGGTGACAGCAAACTCGGCCCAGTGAAAGAAAGCCAGAGAAGAGAGGAAAAGGCCCAGTTGGTATGTAAGCCATGGTGCAGATGCTGAAAGATCGATTACAGACGAATAGATCCCAAAAGTAAATAGGCTTCCAAGTAAAAAGGCGATGGTAGACGAAGCAAGGGGGGTATTTGGGATGTTGCCGCGCGGAATATTGGTAATAGGGTTGGTATTCAAAGGATTGTCGGAAATACTAGCGCGTATAGCTTGCCGGTCCTCAGGACGAAGCAGCGCTGGGTGGTACTCTGTGGCCATGAAGGGGACTGTTTGAGATACACATTTGACAATGAGAGAACAATATAGACGGTATTTATCCCTGTTGTTGCACCCTTTGGGTTCGCGACTGGGATGCAAACATTCGAGCTTAACTCGGTCAAGCCCATGGTCGTGTTAATATGCCGTCTGCGAGGCATCCCGAATTTGCCAAGTGTCCGTCGATATGCTACAGCTACTCATGACCCGTCAAAACTTCGTAACATGGCTCTGGTAGCTCACATTGGTATGTTTCGATGTGCTAAGGTGCTCTTTCAACCAACTTTATTCATGAATCACGGACAGATTCTGGGAAAACTACTTTAACAGAATCTATCCTTTTGAAATCATCTTATCTCTCTTCTTCTGGAACTGTCGACACTGGAAGTACAACCACCGACTTTCTTCCTGTAGAACGCGAACGTGGGATTACCGTGCAATCGGCAAGCATTCCAGTTAATTGGAAACAATGGACGTTCAATCTTATTGATACCCCCGGACATGCGGACTTTGGTATGGAAGTTGAAAGTGCTAGTCGCGTTGTAGATGGTGCTGTTGTCCTCATAGATTCGGTAGAGGGGGTAGAAGCTCAAACCCGAGGTGTATGGCGACAATTAGACAGGTGCGTGGAATAGGTGAGATAAACGAAATTGCTATAAATTAGTACTAACCTCCTCATTTTGAAGGTATGGCGTCGCAACCCGGATGATTTTTCTCAACAAACTAGATCGACCTGGTGCATCTTTTAAATCTTCGTTGGTGTCTTTGTTGAAGCACCGGCTGCACCGCAACCCGATGGCTTTGACGCTTCCTATTGCATCTTTCAATCCGCGACACTACGCAGAGGGTGTCCCCGGAATTCAAGGCTTAGTTGATCTCGTCCGGTGGAATGTCCACAAATGGGACGAAGAAGGGAACGTAACGAGTCATCCTTTACCAAAGAAAGTCGAAGACTTTGAAGACTTTGACCTCCTTTCTCCTTCGCATCCTATTACTTCCCACTTGATTCCTGCTCGAACTCAAATGCTGGAGAACCTATCTATGGTTTCCGAAGATTTCATGGAACTGTTACTTAACATGCCCTCTTCCGACCCATCTTCCTACCTAAATCTTGACAACTCGGTCGTCATGAAACATCTTCGACAAGCCTCCTTGAGCGGACAAATTTTGCCTGTAGTCTGCGGATCTGCAATGAAACATATAGGAACAGATCTTGTTATGGATTACGTCGGACAACTTCTGGCGAGTCCCCTCGATGTAAAGCACGAAGTCCAACGTTCAAATTCTCCTCTTCAACTTCTGGCCTGGAAGGTCAATTGGGACGATAAAAAAGGATGGATGACTTTTGTCCGTGTATATTCTGGTAAGAGAATTGTTTTCCACAACTAAGATTCTCACCGACCTGGATGTTTTCTGCAGGAACTCTCAATCGAAGGACAAGTTTACTGAATACGAGTCGCAATCAAAAAGAACAGGCCTCGAAACTTCTGCTCCTCTACGCTTCTGAAGCTAAGGAAGTCGATGAACTTCCGTATGGCTCGGTTGGAGTCATTCTCGGCCTCAAGCATACCAGGACGGGTGATACTCTTGTTTCAGCGGGGGTTTCCGAGTCATACAAATCTACTTTACGCGATATCATACCCCCTCCAGCTGTAATTTCTGCGTCAGTTATTCCGCGTTCTCATTCCGATCTTCAGCCCGTTCAAAATGCATTGGAAGCTCTTTCGCGAACAGATCCATCTCTTCGCGTTGACATACAGGAAGGGCAGATCCTTGTTCATGGCCTTGGTGCATTACATCTTGAAATTGTCGAAGGACGGTTGAAGGATGAATGGAAAGTCAACTTTGAATTTGGCCGAAGATACGTTAGCTATCGGGAAGGCCTGGGCTCAAAACCCCCGAGCACAGGTTGGGATGTTTGGGAATCCGAAGTTGGTGGTAAACCCATTATAGCCAAAATCCCCCTCACCGTTAGGGTCATGGAACCTGAAGAGGTTGGGGATCCTGTCTGGGACGGTAACATTGTCATAGACGAAAAGAAAAGACCCGTGTCGTCTCCAGACTCGATGGCAAGCACCCCCTTAATGAGTGTAGCGGAAGGAATTCTCAATGCCTTGTCAAATTCTCCTCACTCGTCATTACCGATGACCGGTCTCCACATCCAAATTGGCAATGTGAAGAATATAGGAACCAAAGTACCCTCATTGATTACTGGAGCGGCAGCGGCTATTCTGCGCAAGCGAATACAGGAAGCTGGTATGGGACCAATACTAGAACCTTTCATCAACCTGAAGATATCTATTGGAGAGAGCAACCTAGGGAAGGTGGTTAAAGACCTCACAGAACGCGGCGGTGAAATTCAAGACTTGGATAGCGACATTACATCAATAGAAAGTTCTGAAGAAATAGGTGGGTATAATGATGATGGCATTTATGTTCCGCCAGACTGGTTATCACCTTCTGGTTCTCCGACTTCATTATCTCGATCCGCGGGGTCCCACCTCAAGCGTTCTGTAAACGCCGTGGCTCCTCTGAGCCAGTTCTTGGACTATTCAAACAGGCTTCGTGCAATGTCAGAAGGTCATGGTACATTTGAAATGTCATTGGCAGGATTCAAAGAGGTTTCCGAAGAACGAAGAATGGAAATTTTGAGGGAAATAGGTCGCGCATAAAGTACCACTACAATAAACTAAAATTATCTTATGTCTTTATTTAATTACAAACGAAATACTATCTACAACTCTCTAAACTCGTCCGCATCTCCGAAAAGTATGGATCCATCCATATCTTCATCGTCGTTTATCGCCCCAGGTCGAGAGTCACCGATATTGTGAAGAATCTGACTGAGCTCCATCATGCCACCTATGTCATCTTCATCGTCAGAGACCTCTCCATTCTTCAATACTTGATCAAGGTAAGCCTGATTGATATGCGAGCGTTGTGGAGTACTCGCGGAAGTAGACTCTGTCGGTTGTCCGTGTTGCTCGGGCTCTTCGGGAAGGAACAAGGGAGTTGAAGCTCTGACAGCTGGCTGTTGACCTGAAGACGATTGGGCAGAATGCTTAGACTGCGTAAAGACTGGGGCCACAGTCATGGATCGTTGGACGGGCCAAGGTTCCACAACTATGCAGAGACACTGCCCATAGATGCTGAATCCTTGATACCTGAGGCCTAGTACTGGTTTAGGTTTTTCTTCTTCTTCCTCGATTTCCAAATCTATCGGGGGCTCTTCTTCGTCACTAATCATTTCCGAGTCTTCATCACCTGGCTCAATGTAATCTTCGTCGCCGTCGGTATTATCTACCCTCCTTTTCTTGCTTCTTGTGGCATTTGGCAGCTCGATCTCCTTTCTCTTACCTCGTTTCTTTGAAGACGAAGATGTAATGGCAACCGGGTTTCGTTTCGGTGCAGCGTGGTATGTCCTCGACTGCATCGCTTTCTGGGTGAAGTCTTGATGACGAAACAAGAAGTATACATACCTTGATCACCACAGAATGTGGTTCCGTTTTACGAATGAAGTAGCAGAATTGGTAGGTCTCTAATATCGTAAGATGTTCAGACGGCATTCTGCCCCAGAGTATTCTCGACAAAGTGCACCTACCTCCTCTATGAGTATCCACTGTGCTCGCCTTCTTCTGCACTGCAGGTCCCCCCATCACATTGTCGGATTCTGACTGCAGCTTGGATAATACACTATATACAAGTCAGTGAGCAGCAGCGACAATATACGACGTGTGGGTGCTAACTGAACTGAGGGCGCAAGTCGGAAAGAACGTGTTGCAGTATCACGTCTGACATCCAATTGACATGTCTTTCATCAAGGTAGACCTATGTAATAGTGCCACTACGTTGGAAGGCTGCGGTTGCCAAATTATGTCGAAAATTCCTCACATATACTGGCAAGACGATACTCTTGGAAATTCGCAGGTAGAATGGATTGCGGGTGGAATAAGGCATTCCAATTTCCTTGAAATAGTGTCTGATATCTGGAGGCCTCTAAGATGAGCAAAGTAGGTAATTTATCATACGAGTTATGAAGTGGAATCACGAGTTGTCGCGATCAATTATGATGTCACGCGTCAAATAATCCTTTGAAAATTAAATGCTCTAATATCCAACCACAAAGCAATTGTACATGCGACTCTAAGTTTATAGAATTCGATAATTTACCCTAATTTATTCGCCTTGGACCCGTTTAATCCTCAGCGTCCGGTCCTGAGATAATGGCTTTGATGACACCCTTGCCATCCTCGCTCTTTCCTGTCCTTGTGGCTTTGAATGCGGTGATCGCGTCATCGAATTTGAACCTGTTACTAAAGGTTAACAAAGCCTTCTGAAGATGTAGTGTGTTACTTCACCTATGGGTTACCAGTGGCTTAAGGTCAATCTTTCCGCTGGCTACCAAAGAAATAGCAAGAGGATAATCGCCAGGCTAGACAAAGCATTGTCAGGCAATAGCACATAGAAGTAGATCTAAAACATACTCCATAGCGGAAAGAACCCTTATAGGTCATCTCCTTTGTCATGAGCTCGCCCAAGTTCAAGGTTACATTAGGATTGCCCATGCCAACCTAATTTGGTAGAACACTTAAGTGACCCGTTAATACGCAAGCTACCGACACATCACTTACTTGAACGAATGTACCACCAGCCTTCACGATATAGAATCCAGTTTGGATGGAAACCTCGGCGCCGCTAGCGTCGATGACAAGGTCGATTGATTTAGCGCCCCTGTCACTGATACCGAGCTTCTCCTTCATTAAAGCTGCATTTCTACGGCTATAATCGGGTTTGCTCTCGCCTTCCTCTGCTTTAGGAGGAAGGTAAGTTTCTGTTGCAGCGTATGATTTGGCGAATTCAAGACGGGCTTCCACAATGTCCACAGCGATAATGCGAGACGCCCCCAAAGATTTGGCGACCGCCATGCATAGAAGACCGACGGGGCCGCAGCCGAAAACGGTAATGGATTGATTGGCGCGGAAGCCACCGAGATTAGATACAGAGTGCACTCCAACAGCCAGAGGCTCCATCTAGCGAAAATATGTTAAATATACGTTAATGAATAATAAAAATTTGGACTCCACCATAGCACCATCTTCTAGAGTGACATTATCGGGCAAATGATAGGCAAGATCTGCAGGCAATTTGTAGTAACGGCCTAATGTACCATCGTAAGGAGGAGTAGCAGCAAAAACGATATCTGGGCAGAGCTGCCAATAAATTCAGTATTAATATAGAAGATATATTATTATAATAACGTACATTGTAGCGACCAGCTTTGCAAGCCTCACATTTGCCTGGGGACGTAATTAGCCAAGGACGAAGTGCCATTTTTGAGGTGCATACGTACGGCAAGTTGCTCCAGGTTCCATGGCTACTCTGTCGCCCACTTTGAGATGTTTGACATTGGGACCGACTATGATATATCTCGTTTATATATAATAAGACACTTGCTTGAAGTAATAAATATTACCTTTGGAAACGATACCCGCAGACTCATGCCCAAGGACCTGGTAGCTTAGGTTAGAATGGCGAAAGCATGGTCAATACACCATGTATAAATACCATGGGCTTCTCAACGACGAAATCTCCAATTCTTCCATGGACCAGATAGTGAACCTGTAGTTCAACCGATGAAATTATGTTGCAGAAACCGCCACAAGTTTACTCACGTCGGATCCGCAAATACCTAGGAGGTAGTTTGAAATAACATAGTTAAGCTTTCACAGTCATCAGAGGCTATTTGAGTAGTATTCACCCGTCTTCTTCACAGCAACTAAGACATCATCTGCACCAACTAGATAACGATCAATATGACAGATAAACTTTAAGTGTGGGGAGGAGGAAGCTTATAAGCAACACACGTTCTGGGATAGGACGCTGTTCATAGACGACGTTTTCAACACTCTGGAGAACGAAGGAAGGGTTGTCGGACATGATGATAGCGGTCAGAGATAGATTTTAGGGGGAAAGATGGGGTATGGGGTGAGACTTGTGGGGGAAACCCCTCCACCGCTATTTTGAAGGACAAGTGAGCCAAGCGGACCGCATCCCGTCTGCACGGAGCTAACTCGGACAAACAACGGTGGCGGGGAACTTTGATACCGGATTGAGCGATGTCGACCTCCTGACCTTGTGCTTCATCCTTCTTCAAGCTTCAGTCCTCGTCTTCATGTATTTGCCAGCGGATCTACTGCGTATTTTGGACGTCTCTTGCCCCTGAGATTTCATTTCGGACTGCTTGCACTTTCTCCTAATCTTTCGACCCAAAAATGTCTCCAAGTGTCTTGGAAAAGGGCTGCACTTAAAAGACGTCCAGAGTCATGTCTCTTGTGAAATCCTGTTTCTTCCTTTCACGTCGACCACGACCTCTTCTTCTTCTTGATCTTCTTCTTACACCTACTACTCAAGACTCGGCTGGTTCTCGAAGCTTGTTTTCATTCTTTCAACTTTTGCTTTCACTTTCAACTCAACCTACTTTTTATCCATCTTCACTATGGGTCGCATTGCTCAGACGGACTTGATGCCCGACTTCAGCGGTCGTATTATCAATGACAGATTTCACCTTCTGGAAACACTTGGCTCCGGTGCTTATGGAAAAGTCTACCGTGCTGCCGACACCACTACTTCTCGTTCCAAATTCTATGCTGTCAAGTGTCTCAACAAACCGAAGCCAGGATCCCATACTGATATTCTTCAACAACGGGAGTTTGCACTTCATAAACGAGTCTCAGGGCACCCCAACATCGTTACGTTCCACCAATTTTTCAACGACAACCAATTTGTCTATGTGGTTCTTGATTTGTGCGTTGGAGGAGATTTATTTGCCGCCATCACGGAGAGGCGAATCTTTCACAACAACGGACGGTTGATTAAACAGGCTTTTATTCAACTCATTGATGCCGTCCAATACTGTCATGACTTGGGCATTTTCCATCGCGATATCAAACCCGAGAATGTACTTTGCTCCTACGATGGCACAGACATCCGTCTCGCCGATTTCGGGTTGTCGATTAGCAGTCCAGTCTGCAGCGACTTTGGTTGTGGAAGTTCATATTACATGAGTCCTGGTAAGAATAATAATTACCTTCCGCCGGACGTCTCCTAACGCGGCGTATAGAATGTATTGGCAGAGAATCCTCAAGAAAATCTTCACCATCAATCCTCTTCGTCGTATTTCGCTTCCTTCATTGCGTGATGCAATTTTGGAACTGAATGCATTTTTCATCGATGATTCTCCTGACATCATATTGGAGGCTCCTGGCCATAAAGCCCTCCCACCACCACCACCACCACCACCGGATAACAAGTCTGCAGAGATCACGCTCGTATCAGTCGAGGATTCTCCATCAAATTCAGAGTGTTCGGATGAACGCTATGTGTTCGCCAGCCCTGTTGTTGATCATTATC
>Ga0247779_1000159_pt1 | contig 52555 bp, 44 predicted proteins | sample UWRJL221509R5_FD_179925 | JGI IMG/M metagenome (GOLD analysis project Ga0247779, IMG submission 179925) | Plant litter microbial communities from Arlington Agricultural Research Station in Wisconsin, United States - UWRJ-L221-509R-5 | ecosystem: Environmental > Terrestrial > Plant litter >...
GCTGCGCGAACGTGATCGCGCGCTGCTCATCCTATTCGAGCTGGAGGCCCTACCGATCGCGGAGATCGCCGACATTTTTCGGATGACCGAGAACAACGTGGCCGTCAGCTTGCATCGCGCGCGCGAGCGTTTTCGCGCGCGCTTTCAGCAGCAATTTCCGGAAGCAGCACCAGGATTGAATCATGGCCAAAGCAAGCGCTGATCCCCCGCGTCGTTGGTCAGAAGAGTCGGATGCCGGCGACGACGCTCGCCTGACCGAGCTGTTCCGTGCCGTAGGCGATCCCGAGCCTCTGCCGAGCGCCGCGCTCGCTCGAGTCCACGAGCGACTCGAGTCCAAGCGCCGCACGTCGCAGCTATCGCGACGCATGCGAGAGCTCGTCATGGCAGGCAGCATGTTGCTGCTCGGCTCGTCGCTGGCCTTGGCCGGTTGGGGCGCGAGCGAATGGCTGATTGGGCGCTCGCAGCGCGCTCCGCAGCCCGCGCCCGAAACTGCAGCAGGCAAGGCCGCCCGCACGCTGAACGGCCATCGCGGGCCCAAGGGCAAGCAGCCGGCGCACGCCCCGCCCGAGCCCGAAGCCAGCGCGCCCGTCAGCAGCAGCGAAAGCGACGCTCCCGTTGCGCCCAATGCAGCCAATGCCAAAGCGAAAGCGAGCAGCGAGCGCCACGACCAACTGCTCGCCCCTGCGGATTCGAGCCAACTGGCCGCTGAAGCGCTGGCGCTCGAGCGAGCCCTGGTGAAGCTTCGCCGCGAGCACGACGCCCAGGGCGCCTTGGCCGTCTTGGATGAGTCGCAGCCACTGTTCAGCAAGGGCTCACTCGCGCTCGAAGCCCAGGTCGCGCGCGTGGATGCCCTGCTCGTGCTCGGTCGCCGCGCCGAAGCGTTGGCAATTTTGGAACAGTTGCCACTCGCTCAACTGGGTCGTGGCGGCGAGCTCGAGCTGGTGCGGGCCGAGCTTCGTGCGGTTGGCGACTGCGGGCGGGCACTGAAGGACTTCGACGTGCTCGTGACGCGAGCGCTGGCGGCGCCGCTGATGGAACGCGCGCTGTACGGCCGCGCCGCATGCGAGCTCTCGGTCGGTGACCGGACCCACGCCGAGCAGGATTTGAAGCAGTACTTGGCGCGCTTTCCCGAGGGACGCTTCGCCGACCGAGTTCGCGTCCAGCTGGGCAAAGCCAGCGGCAAGGCCCAATAGCGCCTAGTTCAGAGGCGATCCGTCGCGCTTCGCCTGTAGCGGCAATTTTCGTGGTAGTCCGCGAAAAGTAGGCATGAGCTTCAGCGAGATCCCCCCTCCGATCGAGGTCGAGGCAGGCCAGGACGAACCCGAGATCCTGAGCCGCCCGCCCGGACCGTCGTCACGCAGTTGGCTCGTGCGCCACGCGCACCGCGCGGCGCCCATGGGCCCCAAGCCCGCGCATGAGCCAGGCGATCTGCGCGCTCCGCCCGCGGGCATCGTGTACGCGAGTGCCAAGGGCTGCAACGTGCTCGACGTGGATTCCAACCGCTACCTGGACCTTGCCGCGGGTTTCGGCGCCATGCTGCTCGGTCACTCGCACCCGAGCGTGCTGCGCATGCTCGACTTTCAGTCGCGTCGCTTGCTGATGGCGCTCGGCGATGTATTTCCCGCAGATGACAAGATCGCTCTGCTCGAGCGCCTGGCCGCCTTGCACCCCGATCCCAACGCGCGGGTGATCCTCGGTCAATCGGGCGCGGACGCGGTGACCGCAGCGCTGAAGAGCGCGCTCTTGTTCACGGGCAAGCCTGGCGTGCTCGCGTTCGGCGGCGCCTACCACGGGCTCAGCCACGCGCCGCTGGCTGCGTGCGGCTTGCGCGAGAGCTACCGAGCGCCCTTTGCCGCACAGCTCAACCCACACGTTCGTTTCGCCGACTATCCCGCGCAGGCAGCAGATCTGGATCGAGTGCTCACGCAAGTGCGGGCGGCGCTCGCGGACGGTGCGGTCGGCGCGATCTTGGTCGAACCCATCTTGGGGCGCGGCGGCGTGGTCGTGCCGCCGCCGGACTTCTTGCCCGAGCTGGGCAAGCTTTCGCGAGAGCTGGGCGCGTTGTGCATCGCGGACGAGATTTGGACTGGCCTCGGACGCTCGGGGAAAATGCTGTATTCGCTGAGCGCAGAGTTCACGCCGGATTTGCTGTGCCTGGGTAAAGGCCTGGGTGGCGGCCTGCCGATCAGCGCCGTGGTCGGGCGCGGCGCGGTGCTCGAGGCGTGGCGACGTGAAGCCGAGGTCGTGCATACCTCGACCTTCGCGGGCAACGCCCTCGCTTGCGGCACGGCTCTCGCGACCTTGGATGTGATTTCACGTGAGCATTTGCCAGAGCGTGCCACGACGCTCGGGGAGCAACTGCTCACGACCTTGAAGACGCGGCTCGCGCGCTTCTCCAAAGCCACGGTGCGCGGCTCGGGCTTGATGATCGCGATCGATCTCGGTGATCGCCCCGGCCGCGCGACGCGACTCGCCACACGCCTGCTCGAGCGTGGCTACATCACTTCCACCGGCGGCGGGCGGCGCGAGATCTTGGTGCTGACACCGCCGCTGACACTCGCACAGTCGTTGCTCGGCGGCTTCGTGGACGCCTTGGAGCTCAGCCTGGGAACGCTCGACGCATGACTCGCAATGCTCGCTCGGACGGCTTGCATCGAGCCGTGCGAAGCTTCGCAGCCGGTGATCGAAGCCGCTCGTTTGGCGATTTGGCGCTGGAAATTGCCGAATTCCAGCGAGCATTTTCAGCGGGCTTCGCCCGGCTGTGGGCCAGCCGAGGCGGGCACGGCCAAAGCGTGGACGACATCCCGGGCGTGCCGTGCGATGCATTTCGCCTGGCGCGGGTGGCCGTGCACCCCGCTGACGAAGATCAGCTGCGTTTCTACACCAGCGGCACGACGAGCGGCGCACGCGGCATGCACGCCATGCGCGTGACCGAGACCTACCAGGAGCTGGCACTCGCCTTTGGTCGCGCTGCGTTGCTCTCGACGGCCGGACCGCACCACGTCGTGGCGCTCGCGCCGTTGCTCGATGATCCGCCGAGCTCTTCTCTCGGACACATGATGGCGCGCTTCATGGTCGATTTCGAAGGCCGCGGCGCGTTCGATGTGCGCTCGCCCGAGCGTTGGCTGATCGACGAGCGAGGCGTGAATCTGACTGGACTGGAACAGGCCGCCGCCCGAGCCAGTGAGCGCGGGGAAACGCTGCTGGTGCTCGCCACCTCCTTCGCGTTGGTCGGTATGCTGGATACGCTCGAAGGTCGAACCCTGCCGCTGCCGGAAGACGCGGTGGTCATGCAGACCGGCGGGTTCAAGGGGAAAACCCGAGAAATTGCGCCCGCTGAGCTGCGCGCGGCCATCGCCCGCACGTTCGCCATCGCCGAAGCGCAAATAGTCAGCGAGTACGGCATGACCGAGCTGACCAGCCAAATGTACGAAGCCAGCCTGCCCGGCTCCGTGCTGGAACGAGAGCGGCACGGCGCTCCCGGCGTGTACTCGGAGCCGCCCTGGCTACGCGTCGTGCCCGTCGATCCCACGACGCTCGAGCCGGTGCCCAGCGGCGAAATCGGCATCGCGCGCATCGTCGATCTCGGCAACGTCGACTCTGCGGTCGCCATCCAGACTCAAGATCGCGTGCGCCGGGTGGAAGGCGGGTTCGTCCTGCTCGGGCGAGCCGCGGGTGCGACGCCCCGCGGCTGCTCCTTGGCGATCGAAGAATTTTTGTCCCAAGGCGCCCCGTGAGCGATTTCCAATCCGAAGCTCGCCGCGCGCGGTTGGAGCCGCTGTTCGCATCCGCGCGCTCACTCGCGGACGCCGCAAGCGAACGCGGAAAGCAGGCGCGCGAGCGGCTCGCAGCTTCGAGCGGGCTTTCACCCCAAGGCGTCGATTTCGCGTTGTTGCGCTGCCTCGAGACCGCGCCCGATGAAGCGGAAATCGCGACCTTGATCCGCGCAACGCCCAGCGCCCAGGTCGCTCACGTGTTGCTCTCGGCCAACGTGTTCGTGGCCGCACATCGCGCCATTGCCATCGCGCTCGCAGCCTCGGAGCAGGTGCGCGTACGAGCCTCGCGCCGCGAGCCCGAGATGGCAGAGCTGCTCTTGGCCGGCGCCCCGGGCTCATTTCAATTGGTCGATGAGCTGTCACCGCGCCCAGGCGACAGGTTGTGGGCCTACGGCAGCGACCAAACCATGGACGAGGTGGCGGTTACGTTACCAGCCGGGGTCGCGCTCCACGCACACGGCTCGGGTTTCGGCGTAGCAGTCCTGGCTGGCACACACAGCGACTCGGAGCTGAGCGCGTTGCTGCGCGCCCTGGCCGAAGACATCGTCCTATTCGATCAACGCGGCTGTCTCAGCCCGCGTGTCGTCTTGCTGCAAGCGGAGCCCGCGGTTGCAGGCGGCCTGGCGCGCGAGCTCGCGCGTGAGCTCGCCCACGCACTCGCCGAGCTCGAACAACGCGTCCCACGTGGGCAGCTCACCGTTCAGGAGCTGAGCGAGATCGCCAAGTATCGCGACGCCGCCTACTTCACGGGTGAGGTCTTGGAGGCGGGTCTCGGCTTCGTAACTGTGGCGGACACGGCGCACTCCGGCAGCTGGCTCTTGCCGCCCACCGGCAGAAATATCCACGTGCTGACGAGCGCGAACGCGCGCGCCTCGTTGGACCCGCACCGACCCTTGCTGACCAGCTGCGCCTTTGCTGGCGACCCTGGGCTGCGCGAAGCGCTACGACGGGCCCTGCCCGGCGCGCGTCTGTGCCGCTTCGGAGAGATGCAGCGACCGCCCTTCGACGGCCCCGTGGACCGCCGCGAGCTGTAACGGGTCGAAATCAGGCGTGGCTGGGCGAGGCGAGCGGATTCGTCGGCGAGCTCGGCTCTTGCGAGACTGCCTCGGTCGGCTGGTAGCCGGCGAGTAGCACGCGCAACACGCCGGGCAGCACGAACAGCGTCAAGAAGGTGCTGATGGCCATGCCGATGACGACCGCAGTCGCCAAAGGTCGCTGCACTTCGGCCCCCGCGCTGCTGGCGGTCGCCATGGGCAGGAAGCCGAGCGCGGCCACGGTCGCGGTCGTGAGTACGGCGCGCAGCGTATTGGCGCAGCCATCGGTCACGGCCTGATCGAGGGGCACGCCTTTGTCGAGCCGCGCACGGACGTCACTGGCCATCACCACGCCGTTCAACACCGCGATGCCACCGAGAGCGATGAAACCGACGGCCGCCGGCAGGCTGAACGACATACCGCGCATGACCAGACCCAGCATGCCACCCGCGAGTGACAGCGGCACCAGCGCAAACACCGCCAGGCTCAGGCGCAAGTTCTGGAACATCCCGAGCAGCATGCCGAAAATGAGCAGGATCACGATCGGCACGACGATCGCCAGACGCGCTTGGGCGCGCTCGAAGTTCTCGAATTGGCCGCCCCACTCGATGCGGTAGTTGGTCGGGAGCTTGACGCCGTCCTTGATCACGCTTTGAGCTTCGGATACCCACGAAACCAGGTCCCGGCCGCGCAAGTTCACGTCCACGCGCACGGCACGCTGGCGATTTTCGCGACGGATCGCCGTCGGTCCCTCGCCTTCGGACAGCGTCACGACCTCGCGCAGCGGGATGTTTTCGTCATTGCGCGTGGTCACGAACAAATCCCCGATGCCCTCGGCGCTGGGTCGCGACGGCGGCTCGAGCACCCGAATTTCGAAGCGCCGCTCGTCTTCGTAGACGTGCCCGACCGGCACACCCTCGCGCGACGCAGCCAGCACCGCGAACGCGTCTTCGACACGCACGCCGTAGCTGGCGAGCCGCGCTCGATCCACCACGGCACTGATGGTGGGCGCGCCGAGCACGCGTTCGACGCGCACGTCGCCCGTGCCAGGCACCTTGCGCACGCGTTGGCCCACGGCTTCTGCCAGGCTCTTCAAGCGATCTAGGTCATCGCCGTAGATCTGGATCTGCACGTCCGCGCGCGAACCGCTGATCAGCTCGTTGGTGCGATCTTCGATCGGCTGCGAGACCGAAACGAACGTGCCGGGCACACGGTTTTCGATTTGGGTCTTGAAGCGCTCCGAAAGGTCGTCGAAGTCGTCCGCCGTCTTCCACTGCTCCAGGGGCCGCAGGCGCACGAAGAGATCGGTGTTGTCGTTGCCTACCGGATCGACAGCGACCTCGGCGCGGCCCGTCATGCCGAGCGTGGTCAATACCTCGGGGAAAGTGTGCAGGACCTTCTCTGCCCCGAGGTCGAGCTCGCGCGCCTCATTGAGCGAAATGCTGGGCGCGCGGCGAATGGTGACCACGGCGTCGCCCTCGAAAATGCGCGGCACGAACTCCGCGCCTTGCTTGGTGAACAGCCACACCGACACCGCGAAAATGCCGACCGCGGCCAGCGCGAAGGCCGCCCGAAAGCGCACGATGGCGCCGAGCATCCCCTCGTACGCGTGCGCGATGCGGCCGAGCCAAGCCGGCCCATGACCTTTGGCCGGCGGCACCAAGGCCACGAGCACCGCGGGAAAGAACAGCACGGCGTACACCAGCGCGCCGAACAGCGCGCAGGCCATGGTGATGGCCATGGGTCGAAACATCTTGCCCTCGACACCCTCGAGCGCGAGTAGCGGAATGTAGACCAACATGATGATCGCGACCGCAAACGCCACCGGGCGCGCCACCGCGCCAGCGATTTCGGCGTAGGCGCGCCCGCGCGCCGCGCCTATCAATTGCCGCCCAGCCGTGGCCGCGATCACCGCTTCCAAGATCACGATTGGACCGTCGACCAGGAAGCCGAAGTCGATGGCACCGAGTGACATCAGATCGCCGGTCACGTGGAAGAGGTGCATGCCGAGCAGCGCCACGCTCATTGCACACGGAATGCCCAGCACGACCGCCACGGCACCGCGCCAGCTGCCCAAGAAGACGATCAGCACGATGGTGACGATGGCAATGCCTTCGGCCAGGTTCTTCATCACCGTCGACAGCGTGCGACCGACGAAGTCACTGCGATCGTAGATGACCTCGATTTTCACGCCCGGGGGCAGCTTGGGCTGGATCTCCTGCACGCGCTTGGCTACGGCGGTGACGACGTTCCGGCTATTTTCGCCGAGCAACATCATCACCACACCCGTGACCGCCTCGCCCTTGCCGTTGTGCGTAATCACGCCCTGGCGCAAAGCCGGGCCCACCTTCACGTCGGCGATATGGTGGACCAAGACCGCGGGGCTGCCGTTCGAGGCGCGCACCAAGACTTTGCCGATCTCGTCGGGACTCGCGAGCATACCCTGCCCACGCACGGTGAACGACTCTTCACGGCGGTCGATGTAACCGCCGCCGGCGTTCAGATTTGCGGCGCGCAGCGCGTCGACCACATCGCCCAACGACAGCCCCTGCGCTTTCAAGCGCGCGCGATCGGCGATGACTTGAAACTGCTTGAGCTCGCCGCCCATCGTGTTCACTTCCACGACGCCGGGCACGTTGCGCAACTTGGGCACGATTTCCCAATCGAGCAGGGTGCGCAGCTGCATCGCCGAGTGGTTATCGCTGCGGACGACGAACTGGAAAATCTCACCCAGACCCGAGGAAACCGGGGCCAGCTCGGGCGCCGACGCCGCCGCCGGTAGCTCGACGCCGCGCAAGCGCTCGAGCACCAGTTGGCGCGCGAACCAGATGTCCATCGTCTCGCGGAAAATCACGGTGACCGCGGACAAGCCGGAGCGCGACACGCTGCGCTGATCGATGGCACCGGGCACGCCGTTCAGTGCATTTTCGAGCGGCATCGTCACAGTTCGCTCGATTTCGACCGGGGACAGGCCCGAGGCCGAAGTGAGCACCGATACCTGCACGGTAGACACGTCGGGCAGAGCATCGATCGGCAACGTGCGCGCCGCCCACACCCCGACCAGCAGCAACAACACGAGCGCAGCGATCACCGCGCCACGCGCCTTGATCGAAGCGGCTACCAGATAATTCAACATGGGAAAAACTCGACGCTCAGCGGAATAGCTCGCTCTTCAACGCAAACACGCCCTCGCTCACGACTTCGTCGCCCGGGCTCACACCGTTCGTCACTTCCGTGTCTTGACCGTTCGTGATCCCCAGCTCGACCTTGACCACCCGCACGGCGTTTTCGCCGCTCTTCACGAACAAGGTCGACTTTCCGTCGACGAACGTGATCGCGCTCGACGGCACGAGCGTGGTTGGTTGCTCCCCGCCGCTGGCGGCGTGGATGCGCGCGTTGACTGCTTGGCCGGCGCGCAGCTTTCGATCGCGATTGTCGACCTCGATGCGGATCGGTGCGCTGCGTGACTCGGCGTCGATCACCGCACCGACCAGCGCCACGCGCCCCTCGAAGACGTCCTTGGGGGCCGCGAGCGGGCTGAGCTCGACGCGATCGCCCACGCGGATCTTGGACAAATTGCGCTCGAACACGTCGAGCTCGACCCATAGGTGGTCGATGTCTGCGATGCGAAAAGCCACCAGTTGCCCCTCCACCGACTGGCCTGGCGAGATGTGGCGCTCGACGATCGTGCCTTTCATGGGCGAGCGCAGCTCGTGCGCGCCCAGGCGGCCAGACGAGCGACTGCCCACACCACCCGAAAGTGCGGCCACTTTTTGCTTGGCGGCTCCGAGCATCAGTTGCGAGCGCTCTGCTTCCACGGCGGCCACTTCGGCTTCACGCTGCGTGGTCAGGTTCTTCTGCGCCAGCGCCTTCTCGCGCTGATAGTTCATGTCGGTGGCGCGCCTCTCGGCTTCGAGCATGCTGACCGCAGCCTGCGCCTCACCCAGCTCCGCACTCTCGATCACCGCGAGCACGGTGCCCGAATCGACCGTATCGCCCTCGAACTTGGTCACGCGGCTGACGAGCCCACGCAAGCGCGTACCCACGGCTGCCACGTGCGTGGGATTGAAGGCGACCGTACCCACCGCAGTCACGACCGGCACCAGGGATGCGCGCGCGACGGGCGCGAACTTGAGCTTGGCGCGCTCGACGAAGCCACGCGAAAAGGTGATGCGCTCGCCGTCGACGTGCGGCGTGTCAGCGACCTCACGTGGCGCGTGCGAGGCCTGCGCGTTGCTCGAGCTGCGCGCGACCCACAACGCGCCGCCGCCGCCGAGCAGGACCACAGCCGCAGCCAAGGCGATGAAACGCCGCCTCTTTGCGGAAGGGGCGACCGCGGGTACCGAGGCCGCCGGCGTCATGACGGGCGGGTGGCCCGGATTCGATGAACTCATGGCAGCTCTCCGGTAATCTCAACCAAATCGCCGAGCAACAGCCAGCTCTTATCGAGGATCTCCAGGCGGCGCAACGCCATCGCCGAAAAATCCCGCTGGCTCAGCAGCACCGAGTAGAAATCGCTCTTTCCGGAGCGATAGGTTTCGGTGGCGGCGGCTACCGCGCGCTGGGCGGCGGGTAAGGCGCTACGCGTCATGATTTCGAAGGCCCGCCCCAGCTCGGCGAGCTCGCTGGTGAGCAGCACGGCTCGGCGCGCAAAGAGCTCACGGCGCAGCGCGAGCTCTTCGAGCGCGCGCACGCGCTCGGCGTCGGCGCGAGCTCGCTCGCCTTGGTTGACGCGTACTGGAAATGCGTAGCCCAGCCCGCCGCCAAAGCGCGTCTCGCCGAAATCGCCGCGGCCGAGCAGGAGCCCGATGTTGAGCGCGCTCCGGCCCTCACTTTGCAAGCGATCGCGCGCCGACCCGTAGTATTGGGCCTGCGCAGAAAGAACGTGAAAAGTCGGCGATCGCTCGACATGCGGGGTCGTGATCGGGGTGCCGGAAAGGCCTGGCGGAAAAGTTTCGACGACGCTTTCCGGACCCACGTCGCGACCGGTCAGCTCGTACAGGTCAGCCACGACGCGGAGCAGGTCGCTCTTGGTCTCGCTGAGCGACAGTTGATGACGTGAGGCCTCCACGGCAGACAGCGCCGCGTCGCGCTCGGTGGCATCCCCCAGCGCCATGCGGTCAGCGTAGTAGCGGGCCTCCGCTTGAGCGACAGTTGCGAGCTCGGTGAGCACGTGAAAGCGCGTGGCCCCCACCACCAGCGCCCCATACGCGCGCACCGTGCGACTGCTGGCCAAGGCGCGCGCCTGCTCGAGCAAGGCTTCATGCAGCTGCACGTAGTCATCCGCTTCACGCCCGCGACGCGATTTCTGCCCGGCAATCTCAATCGGGAGCCAGAGCGCGGAGTCGATGTTGACGTCCTTCACGACGTCTTTCGTCGCCCCTTGAAACTTCACCTCGAGAAAGGGGTTGCCGATCGGCGCCAAGCGAGCGCTCGCGTAGCTGGAGCGGCTCGCGGTCAGCGCCGAGCGTCCGAGCGCGACTTCGGGCGCTCGCTCTCGGGCGAGCTTCACGAGCTCACGCAGCTCGGGCGCGGCCCCAGGCGCAGACACAGACGCAGGCGCGGCCCCAGGCGCAGACGCAGACGCAGACGCAGGCGCAGGCGCGGCCCCAGGCGCAGACGCAGGCGCGGCCCTAGGCGCAGACGCAGGCGCGGCCCTAGGCGCAGACGCAGGCGCGGCCCTAGGCGCAGACGTAGGCGCGGCCCCAGGCGCAGGCGCAGGCGCGGCGCCAGGCGCGGGCGCCTCGGCCCATGAAGGCGTTTGTAGGAGGAAGAGCGCGGCAGCAAGCGCGAGGCAGGCGGATCTCGGCGTGGGCATCGGCTGAACTCCGATGACCATTAGCACCAGCCGACGAGTGGGGGAACAAGCCACCCCAGTGCACATTCGGTCACATGCAAATTCAGCAGACTTACAGCCTGATGCCGCAACCGAAGCCGGTCTTTGATGCGCGCCGGCGGGCGATGGTTCAGTGAATCGAGACGGTCAGCGAAAGCCGGCTACGACACGAGGCGCAAGCGCTTTCGGCCGTCAGCGAAGGGCGATGCGGGCGGAGCGTGCTCGCGCGCGATCACCGTCAGCGGGTCGTCGGGCAACGGCAAGTGTTGGTTCTTCGCATAAACGGGGTGCCGACCGCGGGTTTTGTACCATTCGGCGACCGTGGCGGTTCGCTTCATCTTCTCGATGATCTGGCGGAAGCCGACTCCGGTGTTGTAGGCACAAAAAGAGATCTCTCCCATCTGCGTGCCGTACGGAATGATGCACATCTCCGTGCGCCGGAAGTCGTAATTGAACAGGTCCTGAAACCACATTCCGGCCACGAACAGGAAGCGCCACTCGAACTTGTGCGCGTCTCCTTCGCTTTCGCCCACCTTCGAGCCGTTGGCGCCAATCTGACTCAGGAACTGCCGCGCGAATTCGGTGAAGCTGTAGCCTGGGGGCGCCTTCTCGGGCCTGAAGTTGCGCAGCAGGGAGAGCGCGATACCGGTGATGGTTTGCGCCTTGGGTTGACCTGCGTCGGCAATGCCCTGCAGATCGAGCAGCACTTGGTCCAGATTCAGGAACTCGGACACGGGCACCATCTGCTTGGTGCGCTTGTTCACGAGCAGCGCTGTGCCAATGCCACAATTGGGGTGGCAGCCGCACTTGAGCGCACCGAACTCGGCACTTTGCCCGAGCAGCAGGTCGACCACGTCGCTGAACGGATTCATGGCCGAGAGCGGAAACCAATCCCGCATCGGCTCGGTCACGCCCAGCTGATCGTGAAGGTCCTTCACCAGGTGGCTGAGTGTGTAACGCTCGCGCTTTCGACGCGCGTCGTCGATGTCTTCATCGCGACCGGTAAAGCTGACCGGCTGAAACGAAACGACCGTCACCTTGTCGGCGTTGTCGATCGCAAACTGCACGATTGGCCCGACCTGTTCGTTGTTCACGCCGTTCACGACCGTGACCACCAGCACGACGTCGATGCCCGCCGCGGCCAAATTCTCGATCGCCCGCAGCTTCACGTCGAACAGATTGCCGACCTTTCGATGGCTGTTGGCTTCGTTGGTGACGCCGTCGAATTGCAGGTAGCAAAGCCTGAGGCCTGCGCGCTTGGCGGCGTGGCAAAACTCCAGATCTTGCGCGAACATGATGCCATTGCTGGCGCACTGCACGCAGAAATAGCCGACTTTGCGCGCGTACTCGATCGACTGGAGAAAGTACGGGCTCAGCGTCGGCTCACCGCCGGAAAATTGCACGCTGAGCTGGCGGCGCGGCTTGATGTTCAAGCTATCGTCCAAGATCTGCTTGATGTCGGTCCACTCGAGCTCGTGCACGAAGCCGACCTGATTGGCGTCCATGAAACAGGGATCGCACATCATGTTGCAGCGGTTGGTCAGATCGACCGTGAGCACCGAGCCGCGCCCGTACTTGATGGTCGAGCTGCCGTGATTGCGAAGGTTGCTCTTCGGGGCTTCGAAATCACGGCCCGGGAACAGGCCCTCGATGCGGGCCATGAACGCTGGATCGACACTGATCACGTCCGTGAAATCACCGTGCTTGGGGCAGGTCTTCTGCATCACGATCTGGCCGTCGCGCTCGACGATGTCCGCCTTGATTTCGCCCGGATTGCCCTCCACGAATTCGCGCAGATCTTCCGCGCCAGAGAGCACCGCGTCACGCACTTCTTTCACGCAACGGGGGCACAGTGAATCGGTGCGACGTGGCCAGCCGAGTTGGGGAGCCGTCCGTTCCTTTTTCCTGAGCAGCGGCGCTGGCGCCCATTTGGGCTGCAAGCGACCACCGGGGAAATGCTCGTTGTACTTCTGGTACAACGGCCAGACACGATTGACGGCTTTGCCCACGAGCTTTTCGGTCTCGAGGGTAATGCGTTCCAAAGCCTTCTGCATGATGGCCTGAGCATACACGTCCCGGCTCCTCCACCAAGTGCCTTTTGAGTCGGGTCGGCTCGCCGCGGGGCCAGGTTTCGATGGCAATTTGCCTCGCATTTGGCCGCGCTCACCGGGCCGTGGCGAAGCCCTCGGGCGCTGCGCGAGACGATGCTAGGCTGGCTGTGCTTGCGTCGCTTGCGTCGCCGCTCGGTCAATGAAGCCCATCATCGTCATCAGCGATTTGCACTTGTCGGGCGATGCTTCCGTCGGCACCGTGCGTGATCTCGCGCGGTTGATACGAGAAAATCCCGGGCACGAGTTGATGCTGGCCGGCGACGTGTTCAACCTTTCCTGGGAAGCGCCTGGCCGCACCGCAGTGGACGCCGTGCTGGCCCTGCTCGCGGCGCTGCCCGAGCTCGCGAGCGCGTTGCGAGCGCACTTGGCGGCCGGCGCGCCGCTCACGCTATTGGCAGGAAACCACGACGCAGGCTTAATCTCCTCGGAAATTCGTGACGCGCTGCTTCGAGGGCTGGAGCTATCGCCCACGGCGGCACTCGAGGTCGCCCCCTGGTTCGTGCGTCGCGGCGGCGTGCACATCGAGCACGGACACTTTTACGACCCCGACAACGCGCCGGCTCACCCGCTCGCCGAGTGGAGCCCCGAGACCGAACCGCTCGGCATCGCCATCACGCGTCGCTTCGTCCGGCCCAGCGGTGCGCAGCACTTTTTGCACGCGCACGACACCACGCCTCTGGCCGGCATTGCCAAAGCTTTCCGCATGTACGGCGCGCGCACACCGCTGATCATCGCCGAGTGGTTCCGCGTGGCCGGGAGGCTGTGCCTGGAGACTCGCCACACGGACCGCTTCGACGCCGAGCACAACGCTGGGGAGGCTGCGCTTTCGGAGTTCGCGCGCTTGGTCGAGCTCGATCCGGAGGTTTTGCGCACACTGCTTTCGAGCGGCGCCGTGCCGACCCACCGCGATTTTCAAAAGACCTTCATGCGCCTGTACTTCGACCGCGTCTTCGCCAGCATGGGGCTGCTCCTGAGTGGCGCCGCTTACCTGGCCTGGAAGAGCCGTGCCGCGGGCATCGCCGGCCTACTCGGGGGACTGTACTTGATTCAGTCCGTGCAGCGCACGGGCAACCGCTACGAAGATCTACCGGTCGAACGGCTACGCGCCGCCGCCCTGCGCGTGCGCGAGCTGACCCGCGCCGAGACCGTGATCTTCGGGCACACCCACCAGGTCGATGAAGGGCCTGGCTACGCGAATTCAGGCTCGTTCGGCTACTCCCGATTCGGTCGTCCGTACGTGCGCGTGGACGAGACCGGTTTCGCGCGTGTCGAACGCCTGTGACAGGCTGCCGCAGCAGCCGGAGCCGTCAGCAACGGCGCACCGACGTCGAGCCGACTAGGGGCGGATGACCTGCGTGCCCGGTGGTGGCGTGAAGTTGAATTCGCCGCTGGGCGTCTTGGTGTTGATCTCGGGGTTCAGGAAATCGAAGCGATTGCGATTGCCCTGGGAATCGAGCAGCAGCACGCGCCGCACTTGGTAAGTGTTGGCGTCGACGTACAAGAGGATCGACTGATACGACGGCGTTGCCTCGAGCGGGTCGCCGGAGATCACGTAGCCGCCTTCGAAGTTCATTTGCTTGGCATCCTGCTTGGTGAACTTGAAAGAGGTCTTCAAGTTGCCACCGCCGACCAAGAACGAGAGCGCCGCGGGATATTGGCTCTTGTCGAGCGGCTGCTCGTACATCTGCTTGTTGTCTTTTTCGTAGACCTTGACCAGCTTGCCGTCGGAAACGACGCGATTGCCGTTGTTCGTGTAGCGCCAGCTCATTTTGCCGGGCTTTTCGAAGACGACCGAGCCTTGGCTGTTGATGACCTTGTCGTACGCGTGCACGCGGTACTGCTGCTTGAAGCCGGCACGAAAGGTGCGCGAACGATCGTAGAACCCTTGCACGCGTTCGGCGATCTGCTCAGCGCTCAGCGCGGCGGCCGCGGGCTTGGCGGGGGCGGGCGCCGGGGTGTCCGCAAACGCAGCAGTGACCGGCAGGGTGGTCGCCAAAAGACCGAAGAAACCGAGCAAAATTGAGCGGCGAATCATGACGATGGACCTTGCTTCCGAACCGTTGGCCTTGCAATCCTTCAGACGTTCCATACGCCTTCGGCCCTACGAAGCTTTCTAGCGCACGAACTTTCGATGCGCGCCGGTCGCTATCTTTACACGAACACTGTAAGCGAGAATGCCTCGGGACCCGCGCCTGCAGGTCCCAAGCCCAGGCGCTAGCGGATCTTGCTGAGCTTGGGGAGCTTCGGGCCAGTCGCACGAGTGCGGCGCTTTTTTCCGAGCAGCGCGCGCAAGCCGTTGTCGCTGAGCTTGCGCGCGGGCAAGCCGACTTTGGGACGTAGCGCCTGAATCAAGCTGCCAATGCGTAAATGCGTAATGGCCAGAGCCAGCGCGTCCGCGGCGTCCGCGGCCGGTAGCCGGTCGAGCGCGAGCAGCGCCCGGACCATCATCGCCACCTGAGATTTGTCTGCCTGGCCCGAGCCAGCGATCGTCTTCTTCACTCGGGCCGGCGGATACTCGGCGATCTCGACGCCCGCGCGGGCGAGCAAGAGCAGCACGACGCCACGCGCGTGGCCGAGCTTGGAGGCCGCCTGGGCGTCCTTGTGAAAGAACAGATTTTCGACCGAGCCCACCTCGGGCCGATGCTGTTCGATCACGGCGCCCAGCTCGATCTCGATGCGCGCCAGGCGGTCGGCAATGGCGGTCTTGCCGTCCAGGTGAATCACGCCGTGCGCGATATGACGTAGGCGATTGCCCTCACGCGACACCACACCCCAACCGAGGTGAAGCGTACCGGGGTCGACACCGAGCGCGAGCACATCCAGCACATAGCGCGTCTGAGCGCGAATGGAAAGCGGCGCGGATAGCGTTCGGTGTAGGCTCGGGCTCGTGCGCGACCCGGACGTGATCGTGGTGGGCTCGGGCCCAAACGGGTTGGTCGCGGCCAACGTCCTCTCACGCCGCGGCTTTCGGGTGCTAGTGCTGGAGGCCAACCCACGCCGCCCCGGCGGAGCACTGGGCTCGGAAGAGCTGACTCTGCCCGGCTTCGTGCACGACGTGGGGGCTGCGTTTTTCCCATTCGCCAAGAGCAGCCCCGCGTTTCGCGAGCTCGATCTGACTCAGGCGGGCGTAAAATGGCTGCACCTGCCGTTCGAGAGTTGCCACCCAGCCTTGGACGGCAGCTACGCGTGCATCGCGCGCGATGTCGAGCTCGGCAAGGCGCACTTCGGCTCACCGCGCGACGGCGAAGCCTGGCAGAAGCTTTCAGCATCCCACGCGCGTATGGAACCCGAGCTACTGCGGCTGCTACTCGGTCCGTTTCCAGCGCTCGCGCCGGCACTGAAGCTCGGCCTGGGCAATCTGAGCAAGATCTTGTGGCGCTTTGCGCGCAGCAGCGGAAATCTTTCGCGCTCACTTTTCAGGAGCGAAGCGGCCAGGCGTGTGTTGCCGAGTCTGGGTCTGCATGTGGATGTCGGGCCAGAGGATTGGTTCGGCTCGGGCTTGAGCTACATGCTCGGTATGACCGCCTCGACCGGCGGCTATGCCGTGCCGGCTGGTGGCGCGCAAAGCATCACCAATGCGCTCGTGACGTTGTTCGAGAGCTGCAGCGGACGCCTGCGGTTGGGTGCGCGGGTCACCAAAGTCCTGGTCTCCGAGGGGCGCGCCCGAGCCGTACGACTCGAAGACGGTGAAGAGCTGCGCGCTCGGCTGGGCGTGATCGCCGACACGGCGGCGCCCACACTGTATCTGAAGCTGCTCGATGAAGCGCACGTGCCCGCGTGGCTGGTCCGGCGCATGCGGCATTTTCGCCAGGGTTTTGGCACGTTCAAGCTGGACTTTGCCTTGTCTTCGGCCGTGCCCTGGACGAACCCGCAAGCCTCGCAGAGCGCGGTCGTGCACGTGGGCGAGAGCCTCTCCGATCTGGCTCGCTTCACGCGCGAGGTCCGCACCGGCAAAGTTCCGGAGGCGCCTTACTTGGTGGTGGGCCAGCAGAGCCTGGCCGACCCGTTTCGTGCGCCGCGAGCCCAGCACACGCTGTATTGCTATACCCACGTGCCCTCCCACGTCGACGGCGGCTGGGCGAGTCGAAGCGAAAGCTTCGCTGACCGCATCACACAAAGGCTCGAAGGGCTCGCACCCGGCTTTTCGCAGACGGTGCTCGCTCGACGGATTTCCGCGCCTCCGGACTTGGAGGCCGCAAACGCCAACTTGATCGGCGGCGATCTGGGCGGCGGCGGCAACGCCTGGCACCAGCAACTGCTATTTCGCCCTGTTTTCCCGTATTTTCGCTATCGAACGCCGATCCGGGGTCTGTACTTGTGCTCCAGCTACACGCACCCGGGTGGCGGCGTGCACGGCATGTGCGGCTACAACGCGGCAACGGCGGCCGCGCGCGACTTCGAGTGAGTCGAGCTTCAGTCGTCGAGCAGGTATTTGCCAGGCGCTTCGGCGTCCAACACCACCGGTCGTGATTCAGCGCGTTCGACGCGCTGAATCAGCTCATCGACGCAGGCGAACAGACTCGAGTTGTCTCGCGATGGGTAGCTCTGCAGCGTCTCCTGATACACGTCGACCTTGTCCAAAAACTGCAGCAAGGGCTCGAGCTCCAGCCGCCGTGCCCAGGCGCCGTAGCCGAGCTTCTCCAGGTAGCGCGCGTTCAGCTCTTGTTCGTACTGATGGGCGACGGGCACCGACAGCAGCGGCACTTTCAAGCTCACGGCCTCGCTCAACAGGCTGAAGCCGCCGCCCGCGACGGCAGCTCGCGCGGTGCGCAAATCATCGAGGAAGCCCTGCTCGGAGAAGCCGCACAAGGTGACGTTGCCCTCCTGCCCTTCGCGCCCCATGCCATACACGCGGAAGCGATAGGGCAGCTTCTTGAGCGTCGGGATCAGGCTCATATTGGTGGGCGAGGTCTGATACACCAGCACATGCGCGCCGGGCTCGCGTTTGGCAGCGATCACTTCCGGTCGCAAAATCGGCGGGATGAGCGTGGTGTACTTCTTTCGCACCTCGGGGAAGAAGAAGCTCGTGACCAGGTAGTGGTAGGCGCCCGGCATTTTGATCTTCACCGCGAGTCGGGCGAGGTCGAAGTCGAAGCCTTTGCCGCGTGTCACGCTGGCATCGTGCTTGCACCGGTTGATCACCTGCATGTTGTCGATGCTGACCACTGGGACCCGGTGGTTGAGGCCGTACAACGCTGCCCAAGACTCGAAGTCACTAATCACCAGCTCCGGCACGAAGCCGCTCTCGGCAACCTCGCGATAGACGGCGATATTTTTCTTGATGCCCTTGGGTGCCTTGCGCAAATTCTCGAACAGGCTCCGCGAGCGATCCAGAGAATTGCCGAAGTAGCTCAGGCTGAGGCCGTGAATTTCTTGGATGCTCAGCTTCTGATAGCCGGCGAGCCGCTCGGTCAGGAAGCGGTGCGCGCGCCCGGAGACGACGACGCGCAGCTCGTGCCCGGCGCGCAGTAAATGCTCCAGCACGACACGACTCCGTGTGGCATGCCCCATCCCTTCGCCCACGACTCCGTACAAAATTCGCACTGCTATTGCTCCAACGCTGAGCATGCCACAGCTTGCCCGTCACAGGCCTGTCCAGAAACTCTGGCAATTACCCGCATAATTCCGGGCTAGCTCAGGCAAGTCGGGGCGCCTTGGAGTAGGATGCGCCGGTGATTCAGAAAGTGACGGCCGGCCCGGCCCCGCTGACGGGCAAACAACGAAGCTTCTTGCGCGCGCTCGCGCACCCACTCAAACCCGTGGTCCAAATCGGACACGGCGGTTTGACCGACTCGGTACTCGCTGCCATCGACGGAGCGCTTACGACCCACGAGCTGATCAAGGTGCGCATCACCGGTAAGGAAGACGCATCTGCCGCAGAGCTCGCGCTCGAGGTCGAAACGGGCACGCGCTCGAGCGTCGCGCAGGTCATCGGCAAGACGCTGGTCGTCTACCGCGCACGCAAGAAAGACCCAGTGATCGTCTTGCCCAAGGAGGGCGCGAAGACGAGCAAGACCGCCAAGGCGAGCAAGACCGCCAAGGCGAGCAAGTAGGACATCATGGCCGAACGCATACTGCGCGCCCAAAAGGACGGAAACCTAGCCTGGCTCGACCTGGAGATGACTGGGCTCGACGCACAGAACGACGTCATCCTGCAAGCGGCGCTGATCATCACCGATTCGAACTTGATGCCGCTCGAAGAGTTCGTGTGTGACATCTGGCAACCGGAAGAGGCGCTTCTGCGCATGACACCGTTCGTGCGTGACATGCACGAAACCACGGGCCTGACTCGGCGCGTACGCGCGTCCAAGCTCGATCTCGGCGCCGCGGAGCGCAAGCTATTGGAACGCGTGACGGGTTGGTGCGGTTTCGGCGCGGTTTTGTGTGGGAACAGCATCGGTCAAGACAAGCGCTTCGTCGATCGCTGGTGGCCGGGTTTGAGCGGCTATTTGAGCTATCGCACGGTCGACGTCACGTCGTTCAAGATCCTGGCCAAGCTCTGGTACGGCGACGCTGCGGTTTTTTCCAAGCCCACGCAGGGCGAGCACGACGCGTTGGTCGACATCAAGAACTCGATCGCCGAACTTTCACACTACCGAAGCTTGCTCTTCAAAGCCAAGCTCTGAGCTTCACGGGGCGCGCGTGGCGACGGTCGCGCTGGTGGGAGCCAGCGCGCGAGCCTTGGCCAAGAGCGAGATGAACTCGTGACGGTCGCCAGTGACGTCGGAGCCGAGCGCGCCTTGTGCCAAGCTGCGCGCGGCGTCGAGCGAGGCAAAAGACATGTCTGGAGCACCGCGCAGTACCAACGCGGCTTCCGCAACGGCAGCGCTGAAGCGAAAATCAGCGGAGGTTTGCTCGAGCGGCAGCCCGGCGTCGACTACCACTCGCGAGAACTTGCTACTCACCTCCGATGCCGGCTGCTTGTAGCGAATGTTGACCGTGAGCAGCTCGTTGCTGGCGGCAGCTGCGGCGACCGTCGGCGCAGTCTGATACTTGAGCGGGTCGACGCTCGGTCGCGCCGCCTGGGCTTTTCCGCCCTTCGGCACGATTTCGTACAGCGCGGTCACGGCGTGCCCGGCGCCGATTTCGCCGGCGTCCTTCTTGTCGTCGTTGAAGTCCTCTTTTGCCAGCAGGCGGTTCTCGTAGCCGACGAGCTTGTAGCTCGAGACCTGGTTCGGGTTGAACTCGACCTGCAGTTTGACGTCCTTGGCGATCGTGATCAAAGTCGAGCCGGCTTCGCGGACCAACACCTTGCGCGCCTCGGCAATCGAGTCGATGTACGCGTAGTTGCCGTTGCCCTTGTCGGCCAGCATCTCCATCGTGCTGTCCTTGACGTTGCCTTCCCCGAAGCCGAGCACGGTCAAGAACACACCCGATTTTCGCTCGTCTTCGATCAAGCGCTGCAGCTCACCTTCGCTCGAAGTGCCGACGTTGAAATCACCGTCGGTGGCCAGCAGCACGCGATTGATGCCACCCTTCACGAAGTGTTGCCGCGCCGTCGCGTAAGCGAGGCGAATACCATCTCCGCCGTTGGTCGAGCCGCCCGCTTCGAGCCGCCCCAGCGCATCGAGCACGCGCGCACGCTCGGCGCCACTGGTCGCGGGCAACGCCAGACCCGAAGCTCCCGCGTAAACCACGATCGAAATCGTGTCTTTCGCACGCAGATTTTCGGCCAACAACGAGAGTCCCCGTTTCAACAGCGGGAGCTTGTTCTCGGGCATCATCGAGCCCGACACATCGAGCAAGAAGACCAAGTTGCGCGCGGGCGTTTCGGCTTGCGAAATCTGCTGACTCTTCAGGCCCAAGCGCACCAAGCGATGTGAGCCATTCCAAGGACAGGCGGAGACTTCACTGGTCACCGAGAACGGTTCCTTGGCGATCGGCTCGGGGTAGTCGTAGCTGAAATAGTTCAGCCATTCCTCGACGCGAATCGCGTCTTTCGGGGGCAGCGCACCGTCGTTCAGAAAGCGCCGCGCGTTGCTGTACGAGGCGGTATCGACGTCGACCGAGAACGTGGAGAGCGGCTGATCGGCCACGTTCAAAAAGGCATTTTCTGCGACATGCGCGTAGTTCTCGCTGCTCGGCTGCGCGGGCGGCGGCGGCAGCATGTTCGGCGAACGCGTCTGGTGCACCGCACCGAGTCGCCCGCGGGCTACGCCGATCCCCTGGTCAGCCCTGCGCCCGCCTCCGCCGGAGCCGATTCCACTCAGGCCTACGATACCGTTTTGGACTTGTTTCGCCGGCACAGGGCGCGCCACGCTGACAGGCGCCGGCGCTGCGGTCGCTGCCACGGCATGGTGTGGGGCGGGCGCTTCCTCGGGGACAGCGGAAACTGTCTCGGGTTGTAGTTCTTTCAGCGAATCGACCTTGGCCTCACCCTCTGCGCGGGGGCCTGGAGCCTCGGGCTCGTGCGCCGTCTGCGGAGCCTTGGGCTCGTCATGCAGGGGCGTGGTCTGCGAGCAGCCACTAGCGAGCGCGCACAGCAGCGCACTCGCGCAGCCGAGAACCCGACGATTGAGCAAACGGCGCGCCGAGCGCGAAGCATTGACGACGATCATGGCTGTTGTGACGCCACAGCCAGGGAAAAGTTCTCCGCTACTTGACGATTCCCGCAATTTCCGAAAAAGACTGGGTAAATCCGGATAGTGCCGCGCGTCGGGGAAGCTTTCGCGGGGCGCCGGCGTAAGTCGTGAGCCCGCGTTACTCAATTGATTCACGTCTGCGCTTCACGGTCTCGCTCGCGCAGCCGATCTAGCCCTCGCAATGGCCGGGTCGAGAGCCCGGAGGTTCGAATCGCCCCCGCGCAACGACTGATGTTCTCGATCGGGAGGCCCCCGGACAGGGGGCTTCGTCGTTTCTAGGGTCCGATCGGTGAGGGCGACCAGCGGGAGGAACCGTCCCTCCGCCACATAGTAGCCCTCGGCGGTCGGCGGGCACGCCGATGCGCCCGTCTACGAAGTAGCGCCGCAGCGCTTCCCGAACGTCGAACGTCGATGGCGTTGCCTTCTAACGGGCGTTTGAGGTTCAGGCCCGCGCCGCTACCTCAGCCGGCGTTGGCAGCGCGATCGGCGTCGCGCCGCGAGCCTCGAGCGCGGCAATGGCTGCCTTTTCTGTGCGAGCCTGGGATTGAAGCCGCGCCCTCCGAATTGGCGCTGAGTCGGTTTGACGCCGAGGAGTTCGCTGCGCGTTCCTCGTCGCGTTGGCAACAAGGCAACCACGATCCAGCGGCTCAGGAAGGGCAATTCCAACGCTTCGGACGTCCCGGGCGGCGTTCTCCCGGGTTGTTCGGCCGGGCGACATTCCAACGGCGGTTGACCCAATCCCGCCGGCTAGCCCGGCACTCCCATGAACCGCACCATTAGCTCGATTTGAGCTTCCAGCATGGGTAGTCCGGGATGGGTTGGTCGTCCGAGATCTCGCGCTATTTGCAAGAGCGGCGTCATTTCTTGTGCGACCACGCACTCAGCAACTAGCCCGGCTCGCGCGAGCCGATCGCGGCTGAGCGGTGATGGATCGCCAGGCCTCATGCCGCACGAGGTCGCATTGATCACGAGGTCGAATGCTGCCTGCTCCTGACGCTTCGCCGTGACAGCACACTCGGGGAACGCCTTGGCGACTGCGGCTGCGAGCACTTCGGCGCGCTCGCTCGTCCGATTCTCGATGGCCAAGGCAGCGCAGCCATGTCGGGCGAGCGCGATGGCGATGGCGGAAGCAGCGCCACCTGCGCCCAATAGCAGGCACGACTTGCCCCGCACGACGTGCCCGTTTGCACGTAGGCCGGCCACCATCCCTTCGCCGTCCAAACACGTCCCGGCAAAACGGCCGCTCGGCTCTCTGCGAATGACGTTCACCACACCCGTCAGCCGTGCTTCAGCGCTGAGCTCATCGAGCAAGGGCGCAATCGCCGACTTGTGGGGCATCGACACGATGGCGCCGCAGAAGTTATGCACCTCGCGCAGGGCGCTGATCACGTTGCTGAGCGCCAACTTCGGCGTGGCGAGCGGCACGAGCGCGTACTCTCCGAGCTGATTGCGCTGGGCGAGCAGGCTATTCACCAAGAGAGGCGACTTGGCGCTCGCCACCGGATCGGCGATCAAGAGCATCAGCTTGGTGTCACCAGAGAGCACAGTCATTGGCATGACCTCGATTCCTAGTGCGGGCTAGCCGCGCTGACAATTGCGAGCCGGGTGCCTTGCGCGGAAGGCGCGGGACATCGTGCCCCCTGATCGAGCGCGGCACCCGCCGCTAAGTTCCCGGATGGCGTAAGCGATGCGGGCTCGCCCAGCACGCTAAGGCGCTTGAGGCACATCACCATTTCGCCGACTGCGCCGGATCCTCGCGGCACCACTCTTGGCCACGAGCCACCTCTCAAACCCCAATGATATCGCGATATACAGCCCGCGTTGCGCCCCCGCGCAACCAAGAATAAAACGCGGAGTTAGCGAAAGCTGGCTCCGCGTCTTTAGCTAGTGGCGTATCAGCGTTGAGTTGTCGCACCGCGAACAACGCGCACCTTGCGCGGCGTTGCGATCACCATGCAGCGCTCCCAAGTTCTGGCATCGGGATCCGAGAACCAGCCGACGAGGTGATCGCCGACGCGCCATTGTTCGGAGTCCGGCAGCCGCACGATCAAAACACCGGCATGCTGGCCCGGCTCGAACTTCCGCGTGTCTGCGAAGTCCAGATCGTGTGTAACGAGTAGGCGGCCTTCAGCTTGAGCCGCAGCCCACACGTCTTCATCACTTCGACCACCTAGCTGCTCGTCGAGGACGGTGTCGACGTCATAGCCCAGGGCTGCCAATCTCGCGGCCGCTGACTGCGGGATGTTCTCGTCGAGTTTGAGCTTCACGCAACCTGAGCGTTGGGCGGAATGGGGCTCGGCGCGGGCAGGTCTTCGCCCGCCGACGCCGCCGCGAAGGCGATCACGGAACGCACGTCCTCTTCGGAGAGGCTCGGAAATTCGCGGAGAATGTGCTCCGTAGTCTCGCCATGCGCGAGGTAGCCGAGAACGACGCGGACTAGAACGCGCGTTCCGCGAATGACAGGCTGACCGGCACAAATTGCGGGGTCGCGCACGATGCGGTCCAGGTAGGTCACGTTGCAATCTTGCCTTTTGGCGGTCGTCCCAGCAAACCCCGCCCGAAACGCTCTGGTTTCTCGCTGTTTTTCACGCAACGCGCACCTGGATTGGCACCGTAAACCCAGTTGTCCACGTGTGGTTGCGCCCCCGCGCAACGACTGAACCGCGGAATCCAGAACGCCTCGATTCCGCGGCTCGCTCTTGTGCTGTCGTTTGGCGGTATACAGCGCGCGTTGCGCGTTAAGCCCGCTATGCCGACCACTAGTCCTCTCCTCAGGCTCTCCTCACTGGATGGTGGGTGCGCGAAAAGCGTTGTTCGGGCGCAATAGGCAGCGCGCCGGTTGCTCAATTAGGGCCTAGCCCTCGAAATCGGTGCGCATCTGGGGCGCCAAAGGCGAAGCGTGGCCATCGCCCTGCATCACGATGATGCCTCGTCTTCGCGCGCGGACGGACGGAGCATGCCCCGGCCGAGGCGCGCGTACGCGACCACGAGCAGCAAAGCCGCGAGCAAGAGCAGGGCCCTGTTGATAGGGCCGGGGCGGGGGCAGCGGGCTCGCTGAAGAGCTCGGCGCTGCTCAGGTGTTGGCTCCCGTTGTACCCACCGGCAATCAGCACTTTGCCGTTCGCGAGGCGCGTGGCTGTGGCTTCCGTGCGGGCTGCGCTCATCGGGCCCGCGGGTGACCAGGTGTTCGTCGCCGGTTCGTAGAGCTCGGCGCTGGACAGAAACGCGGTCGCGCTGCTACCCCCCGCAACCAGGACTTTGCCGCTTGCAAGCAGCGTCTCTGTCGCGAACCTACGGGGGACCGAGAGCGGGGCCGCGACCGACCAGGTGTTGCTGACTGGGTCGTACAGCTCGGTGTTGCTGAGGATCGTCGAACCGACGCCGCCAACCACCAAAACCTTGCCGTTTGAAAGCGCGATCGCGGTGTGTTGCGCGCGCGCTGTCGCCAACACTCCGGCGGGTGCCCAATGGTTCGTGATGGGGTCGTAGAGCTCGGCGCTCGCAAGCGGGTTGGCGTTGCCGTCGAATCCACCGACCACCAACACCTTGCCGTTCGCGAGCGGCGTCGACGTATGCGCGTCACGCGCGTGCCCGAGGGCCGCCGCTGCAGACCAAGCGTTGGTCGCCGGATCGAAAAGCTCGGCGCTATTGGTAGCGACGTTCGTCGCGAACAATCCTCCTGCCGCGAGCACCTTGCCGCTCGGCAACGGCGTTGACGTATGCCACGCGCGTTGTGTGCTCATCGCACCCACAGCCAGCCAAACTCCGCCCGCCGGGTCGTACAGCTCGGCGCTGCTGAGCGAGCTCAGGCAATCGCTGGCCGCGCACCCACCACTGACCAGCACCTTGCCGTTGCTCAAGAGAGCGGTGGCATTTGCACCGCGCGGCGCACTCGTCTGGTCGCCGGCCATCCAAAGGTTGGCCGCGGGATCATAGAGCTCCGCGCTGCTGACCGGTCCGCTCCCTTGCGAACCTCCGACGACCAAGACCTTACCCGATTGCAGGAGCACGGCGCCCGCGCTGTACCGCGGCGCGATCAACGGGGCGGCAGCGCCAAAGGTCTGCGCCGCGGATACCCGAGCGAAGGCGAGGAGTCCGAGCAGCGAGCAGCCGAGTCCAAGGAATGGAGGACCGAGGCGGGGAACTTTCACCACGGCGTCCGTCGTGCACTTCTTGCGCCAAGCGGGCGACTCCGCGAAACGCCCGGGCACGCGAGCAGTTGCGGCGGTTTACTCACTCGCATCGTGGAACCGAAGTGCGTAGCGTTCCGATTCTCGGAGGAGGCACTCCGATTTTCGAAGACCATCGCGAACGCTGAAACCTCGTTGTCGCGAACGCCTCGTAGCTATGCGAGGCGGATACCTCAGTCGCGCCGTAGCCAACCAGACGACCTTTGCTCGCGGGCACAACGCCATCCATCAAGCGACCAGGCGGCACTCAAACCCCAATGATATCGCGGTATACAGCCCGCGTTGCGCCCCCGCGCAACTAACTCGCTGTATACCTTCTGACGGCGCCGATCTGGCCGCCAAGGACAAGAACTATCGGGCGACGCCCACCAATTGGGCTGACCACTGCCGATCGCACGCGGCCGCGCGGGTGCTCGCGTCGTATGGACGCACCTCATCGTAGTGCCGATCGACAGGAAAAATAGCCGATCCCGGAAGTAGAGGATGGCGCTCGGCGCGTCGCTCACTCCGTTCATCAGACGGGTCGGCTGAGCGCCAGCGGAGAGTGGCAGCGAGAGCACGGGCCCCGTGAATTTCGTCCAGAAGGCCTGTCCGTTGCCGACCGTGAAACAGCGATTGTTTCTCGCGCCCTGCTTGTCGACACTCGAACGATTTGCAAAAGCAACCGGCATGCGTGTTCGCCTTTCGCTTGAGCCGGTAGTAGTGCGTAAGAAGAGGGTGCGCAGCCCGGTATCGGGCGGGCAACGCCCGCTATGATCGCTGCGACCGTTTGTCGCGGGAGGAGCATCGGCCTAGGCACCCTCACTTCAATCCGCACCGTAAACCCAGTTACCAAAACACGAACGGAGATGTGCAATGAAGATAAGCGCGATCCCCAAGGGTTTTCATACGATCACGCCAAACGTGATTGTCGACGATGCTCCAAAAGCAATCGCTTTCTTGAGCAAGGCTTTCGGCGCGGAAGAGATCGTGCGTCTGACGATGCCCGACGGAAAGGTGGTCCACTGTGAGCTCCAGATTGGAGACTCGCGACTGAATCTCGGCGAATCGATGGAGGGCTGGCCGGCTCATACGCTGGTTGCTCAGCTCTACGTGGAAAATTCAGACGAGCTCTTCAAGCGTGCGCTCGCAGCTGGGGCGACAGAAATGATGCCGATGACCGACATGTTTTTTGGCTCGCGGGAAGGGCGCGTCTTGGATCCTTTCGGCAATGTTTGGACGATTGCCACGCAAAAAGAGGCCGTTTCACAGGACGAAATGCAGCGACGTCTCAACGCTCAAATGGGCTCGTGAGCGCTCGGGCTGCGCAAATAACGGAATGACTATGCCACCTGCGCTTCGATCGGCACCGTGAACGCAGTTGTCCACGCGTGGTTGCGCCCCCGGGCAAACATTGCCGTGGGCGCACCGACTTTTCCTGCTCGGACACGTGAGCTTCGGGGTAACGCGCGCCTCGCGCCTGGAGCTTCGAAGCGCTCTGCTCGATCTCGTGGAGGTCTTCGGGCGTGAGCTGCAAGGTTGCGCCTCCCAGGTTCTCGTCGAGACGATCGAGCTTGGTCGTGCCGGGTATCGGGACGATCCACGGCTTCTGCCCGAGCAGCCAGGCGAGTGCAACCTGCGCTGGCGTGCCGTTCTTTCGCGCGGCGACGGTGCCAAGTAGCTCGACGAAGACGCGGTTCGCCTCGCGCGCCTCACGCTCGAATCGTGGGAGCGTGGACCGAAAGTCGCTCTCGTCGAACTGCGTCGTCGCGTGGATACGCCCCGTGAGAAATCCCTTCCCGAGCGGACTGAAGGGGACGAACCCGATCCCGAGCTCTTCGAGAGTCGGAAGAATTTCCTCCTCCGGGTCTCGGTACCACAGCGAGTACTCGCTCTGGAGCGCAGTGACGGGCTGCACTGCGTGGGCGCGCCGGATCGTCTGGGCGCCGGCTTCGGAGAGACCGAAGTGTTTGACCTTACCTTCGCCAATCAGGTCCTTGACGGCGCCGGCGACGTCTTCGATGGGCACCTCGAGGTCGACCCGGTGCTGGTAGAAGAGATCGATCGCTTCGATGCGAAGACGCTTCAGCGAGGCTTCGGCAACCTTCTTGATGTGCTCCGGTCGGCTATTCAATCGGCTCCAGCGCGTTTCTCCTTCGTTGGCCGGCTCCCAGCCAAACTTCGTGGCAATGACGACTCGCCCGGGGAAAGGTTCGAGCGCCTCCCCGAGGAGCTCTTCATTCGTCAGGGGTCCGTAAACTTCCGCGGTGTCGAAGAAGGTGACGCCTCGCTCGACGGCTGCGCGAATGAGCGCGATCATTTCCCCTCGGTCCTTCGGCGGTCCGTAGCTCCAGCTCATTCCCATGCAGCCGAGCCCGAGGGCGGAGACCTCGAGCGCTTGGGGACCAGGGGGACCCAGCTTTCGTTTCGGGATCATGTTCAACCTCCATCTTTCTTCGCGAACAGCGCCTTCGCGCGGTTAATCGCCGACATCGCGTTCGGCCACCCGACATAGAACGCGAGATGAGTGATCATCTCCACGAGCTCCTCCTGCGTGACGCCGTTCTTGATAGCGTTCGGGAAATGAAAGTCCATCTGCTCGGCTTTCCCCGTTGAGACAAGCGCGGCGCACGTTATCAAGCTGCGATCGCGCTTCGAAAGCTGGGGCCGCTCCCAGACGTCGCCGAACAAGACGTTATCCGTAAGCTCGACGAGCTTCGGTGCCAGCTCTCCCAGCGCCTTGCGTACAGCGCTCGGCTCTTTTTGCGTGCTCATGTTCTCTTCTCCTTTGTTTGCTCTTCAGCGGGACGACCCGCATTGGGGGGGCGTGTGCGCGCGCCGAATGCCTCGATTGATGTGGAGATCGTCGGGCTCGGCGATCCGACCGAGCTCGTCTTTGGGCCGGATCCTCACGGCGTTCATCGGTACCGCGCCCACGTGACGCGCCAATGTTCATTCGGCATAGGTGGAGTGATGACGAGCCTTCCGTCCTTCAGCTCGTACAGTCGCTTCTGAACCTGTCCGACGAGCTTCCGGACCAGCGCGCCTTCAACGTGGTACGTGAAGCTGCGCCCTGGCTCGGCAACCTCGTATCGCCCGAACGATGCTTCGTAGCCGCCTTGCGCGTACTGCACGGGCCCCGTGGGGGTCTCTGTGTCCCGGTACATAACCTGCACGGACATGCGGCCCTCGCGGGTGAGCACGAGCGAGCCCGTCGCCTGGGCCCTGTGGACGGTCCCGTCGGGGCCCGGCTCTTCCAGCGACACGAGCTGATAGGCGCCGACGATCGGATCTGGCGCTTGTTCGCTCGTTGCGGTCCGGCCGCAAGAGAAAGACCCCGCCACGGCGATCGCAGCGAGCGGAAAGAGAGCGCCCGCGGCGCACAGCGTAATTGTCTTCTTGCTCATTCTGGTCATCTCACGGACTCACGAGCATTTGATCGACTCGCGCTCGTTGATCGCTAGATAGCCATCGGGGATAGCGAAAGCTGACTCTGCGTTTTTGCGTTTGTCTTGTGGCCTGCGGGTCCTCGTCTTGCGCCCCCGACAGGTGCAACGCTGGCTGCATGGCCGCGTGCAAGACGCGAGCGATCAAGAGCGCGCCGTCGGGACTTCGCATTTGAAGAACATTGGTCCGCTCGGTCAAGCTTCTCGATCCGGCGTTCGCCTTGCGGCGCGCGATGTCCAGGCCGCCGCAACCGCAGCCAGGGCGAGCAAAATGGCACTCAACCCGAACGTTGCGCGATGGCCGATCGCATCGAACGCGACACCCCCAACGAGCGCTCCCAGCGCAATGGCCAGTTGAATGACCGCGACCATCAGGCCACCGCCAACCTCGGCATCGTGCGGCAGGGTCCTTGCGAGCCAGGTCCACCATCCAACCGGCGCCGCGGTTCCGAGGCACCCCCAGAGCGCAAGAAGGGTAATCGTCGCGGTCTTGGAATCGCCAAACATGACGAGACCGAAAGCCGTCAAGGCCATGATCAATGGCATCACGACGAGGACGGGATACACGCTGCTGCGGAGCAGCTTTCCTATCAGCACCGTACCGAGGAGCCCGGATACGCCAATGACGAGGAGCATGAATGAGAGCGCTGACGCGCTGACCTGGGTGACCGATTCGAGAAACGGACGCAGATACGTGAATAGCGCGAATTGGCCCATGAACAGCAGACTAACTGCGACCATGCCGAGCGTGATGGCGGGGCGTTCGAACAACTTGAAGACCTCGAGTGTCGTTCTCGACGATTTTCGATGGTGCACAGGCATGTGCGGAAGACTCGCCCACTGCCAGGCGAGCGCGGCTGCCGCGATCGGAACGGTGCAGAAGAACGCCCACCGCCAACCGACGATGGTGCCGAGGAAGCTCCCCACCGGTGCCGCAATGACGGTCGCCAAAGCGTTGCCGCCGTTCACTATGGCCAACGCACGCGGAACCTGTTCGGTCTGCACTAGGCGCATTACCATCGCTGCCGACATCGACCAAAAGCCGCCGATTGCCACACCTATGAGTGCACGGCCGGTCATGAACACGGCGACGCTCGGTGCGAAGGCCACAGTAGTTCCGGAGACGAGCATCAGAGCCGTCAGCGAAAGCATGACAGGCTTCCGATCGAGTCGTCCCGAAAGCGACGAGATGAACAAGCTCGTCACCAGTGCGAACGCGCCGGATATCGAAATTGCCTGTCCTGCCGTGCCCTCGCTGATCCGCAGGTCGCTCGCCAGCGGCGTGAGCAGACTGACAGGCATGAACTCGGACGCAACCAGGGCGAACGCACCGAGCGCCACAGCGACGACCGCGCCCCATGCGGACGCGCGCCGCTGTGCATGAATCATAGAGGGCAGCACGTGTTCGCTCATGACCAGATCCTTTCCATGTCATCAGCCTGCTCCGCCGCACGCTGGGCCAGTAGTGGTCCATGGGTGCATGGCCTGGCAAGCGCCACTGGACAATCCACGACGAGTTCGCGATAGAGTGGCTCCTGATGATTGCGCCGCCTTACGCTCAGCTGCACGCGTTCCTCGCGGTCGCCCGGACGCGAAATTTCAGCGCGGCCGCACGTGAACTGGCCGTCTCGCGCTCAGCCGTGAGCCAGAATATCGCCCAACTCGAGAAGGATCTCGGGGTCACGCTGGTCGCACGCACGACGCGCAGCGTATCCCTCACGGACGCCGGAAAGCGCCTCGTCGAATCCATCGGGCCTGCCGACGCGCAGATCCGCGCAGCGCTGTCCGACGTGGCGTCCAAGCCTGGTGAGGTGGTCGGCCGCGTGCGCCTGAGCGCGGCGAAGGCGGCTTTTCCGTTCGTGCTCGGTCCCGTGTTGCCGAAGTTTCGAGAGCGGCACCCGCGCATCGATGTCGAGTGCATCTTCGATGATCGCAGGGTCGACATCGTTGGCGACGGGTTCGATGCCGGCATCCGAATGGGCGAGTACCTGGAGCGAGACATGGTGAGCGTGCGGCTCACGCAGCCGTTTCGCTTCATCGTGGTCGGAGCCCCGCGTTACCTCGACGAGCGCGGCACGCCGGAGGAGCCGCAAGATCTACTCGAACACGAGTGCCTGACCTTCCGGTCCGACACGACCGGTTCGCTGTACGCGTGGGAGCTGGAACGCGGGCGAAAGAAGTTCCGGATCCCTGTGCGCGGCGGCGTCGTATCGAACGACGGTTTGCTCCTGATGGAGTGGGCCGAACTAGGCGTCGGCCTCGCGTACGTCTTCGAACCGCTCGTCCGTGAGAGCCTCCGCGAAGGGCGGCTGCGCCACGTCCTTCCGCACTACTACGCAGAAGAGCCGGGGTTCTTCCTCTACTATCCAAGCCGTCATCAGAGATCGGCAGCCCTGCAGGTCTTCATCGAGAGCATTCGCGAGCTCATCGGTCCAACGGGTGCTCGTGCCGAAGCAAAATCGAAAGCGCCGCACCCTTCGAAGCGACCATTGTCCAGCGGCACTTAGCGGCTCGTCCTTCCGGCGCCCCCTACCGAAGCGGGTCGCCAAGAGTAATGGTTTTGGTGAGGAGACAAGGCCAATGCCGACGAAACTCATGCCATCGACCACGCGACTTCGCGCAGCGAGTGTCGCCGCCGCGCTCGGCGGGCTTCTGCTCGCTTCGTGCTGGAAGTCGCCAAACATCAACCCCGAAAACTCGGAAGGCGTGACCGCCATGGAACAAGTACCGTCCGAAACGATGCCGCTCACCCGCAAATGGGACAAGACCTTCCCCAAGAGCGATAGAGTCGAACACAAGAAGGTCACTTTCAAGAACCGATACGGCATCACCGTAGCAGCGGACTTTTACGTGCCAAAAGGTGTCACGGAGAAGCCGTTGCCAGCGCTCGCGATTGGCGGTCCGTTCGGTGCGGTGAAGGAACAAGCGTCCGGGCTGTATGCGCAAACGCTCGCTGAGCATGGGTTCGCCACGGTCGCTTTCGATCCTTCGTTCACCGGGGAGAGCGCTGGTAAGCCACGAAATGTCGCCTCGCCCGACATCAACACGGAGGACTTCAGTGCGGCCGTCGATTTCCTCGGGCTAGAGCAGTCAGTGGACCGCAACCGTATCGGCGTGCTGGGGATCTGCGGCTTCGCCGGCATGGCGCTGACCGCGGCGAGCAGCGATTCGCGCATCAGGGCGGTGGCCACGACATCCATGTATGACATGTCTCGGAGCATGAGCCGCAGCTACAAGGACAGTTACACGAAGGACCAGCGCCACCAGGTGATCGATCACCTGAGTCAGCAGCGCTGGATTGACGCCGAGAAAGGGTCTTACGCGCTCGGCCTCCATGAGGTGCCGTTCGATGCGAAGGGCAACCTGATCAAAGGGCAGCGAGTGCTTCCGGACTCCCTGCCCGAAAGTCCGGATCCGGTCTTGAGGGCGTTCTTCGAGTACTACAAGACGCCGCGCGGTTTTCACCCTCGAGGCGTAAACTCCAACAGTGCGTGGACCGCCACCACGCCTATGTCGTTCTTCAGCTTCCCGCTGTACGCGAATGTCGATATGATTTCGCCGCGCCCGATCCTGTTGATCGCCGGTGAAAATGCCCACTCGCGCTACTATTCAGAGGACGTGTACAAGCTGGCGTCCCAGCCCAAGGAGCTGCTGATCGTGGCTGGAGCCGATCACGTGGACCTCTATGACCAAACGGAGCAGATTCCGTTCGACAAAATCACGGATTTCTTCCGAAAGAGCTTCAACTAAGGGTACGGAGTTGGCGAAAGCTGACTCCGTAGAAGACGCATGCTTGCCGACGAGCGCGCGAAGCTAAAGGAGGGAGTGTATCCCGCTCGGGGGGACGTGCCAGAGCCCGCCGCAGGCGGCCGCGCGGCTTTAGGCGACCAGGACCCAATCGGGACCGTGAAGGAAGTTGTCCAAGTGTGGTTGCGCCCCCGCGCAAGATTGCTGGGGTTCCCCGGGCCGTGAATCACGACGGTGAGCCGGCCCGCGAAGCGCCACGACATCGAGCGTTGCATCCCAATCTCGATCCTAGGCGGCCTGTGCTCGACGTCAACTCTCCTTCAAGGCGCGTACGAGGGATTCAGCATCGGATCGCGGCACAAGCCCAGGCTTGCCGCGCACAGCACGCACGAAAACGACACGTCCTGACCCACCACGCACGGCGCGGGCTGCGCGCCAGCCGCGCTTGCCGCGGTCGTACACAGATAGCTCGAGCCAGCCGGCTGCATGGTGTCCAGAGCGCTGACTGGGTACTCGACCAAGCAGCCCTTACAGACACGGATCGGAAAGGCCAACTCGGTCGAGGTCAGCATCGTGCCGTTCGTCGACTCACCCAACGCGCGGATTTTGGCCAGGACTGTCCCGGCACTCGCAAGCTGATCGATTTGCGGGAGCGCGGGCGGAATCACGGTGATGGGCATGGCCGCATACGCAGTAGCTCCCGAGCTCGCGTCGACGAAGCCAGCCCCCACGGAGGCGTATTCCGCCAACACCGCGCCGTCTAGGGTCGACAACGTGATCTCGGCACTGCGCAGCGCAACCCGCTCGGTGTCAGTGCTCGAGCCAGGCCGCGCCGCCAGATTCTTCACCAGCAGCGTCGCCGCGTAATTCGAACGAAAAGCCAAGTCCAGGATCCCCCCGGCCAGCATCGGTGCACGCGCTTCTGCTTCTGCGACGCACGTTTGGGAGTCGAGAGTCAGCGCGCCCTCCAAGAACAGCGACGGCTCCTGCGAGGACGGGCTGGGCGGCGGAGTGTCGGCAGAGCTCGAGCGATCGTTCCCGCCACAGCTCGAGAGCATCGCGAACGTGGTCATCGCGAGCAGGCTCACGACCGGAGGGAATCGCGCAAGCGAGCTTCGCATCGAAACAATGTTCGTCCCGCTCGTTCCCTAGGTCAAATCCGGGGCTGATCTTTGGCGCGCCGCGCCAGGATCTGCTTCGGCGTTGGCGGAAGCCATAGTTCCAGCGCAGAATGCGCCCGCCGATGTCAGTAGCCCCCATTCGAACGCGATGAACGACGACGCGGTGCAGACAGCGGCCGAAGAGCTGGCACGGAAAGTGGCCGGGGGAGCGCTCTCGGTCGGCGAGCAGCGGGCCTGCGAGGCAGAACTTTCCGACCTCAGGTTGGCCTGGAAACGCAACCCGAGCGCGTTCTCGTCCGACCTGCTTTCGATGCTGAAGACCATTGCCAGTTCGCTCGCGGCCGGGGCAGTCGCGCACAAGCACAGCGATCCGAGTCTCGTCCTGAAAGAATGCTTCGGCTACGATGCATTCCGACCGGGGCAGCGCGCAATCATCGATACCGTGCTCAGTGGACGGGATTGCATCGGCGTCATGCCGACGGGTGCGGGAAAATCCATCACTTATCAGATCCCGGCTCGGATCTTGGGCGGCCTCACGCTGGTCATCTCGCCGCTCATCGCCCTGATGAAGGATCAGGTCGATGCCATGACCGAGGTCGGAGTTCGCGCGACCTACCTCAATTCATCGCTATCGGCCGAAGAGCGAAGAGCCCGCGTCTCGGAGCTGCGCGCCGGTCGCTACGAGCTCCTGTACTGCGCCCCGGAAGGGCTCGAAGCGTCCGTTGGGCGCGCGCTCAGTGAGCTCAAGTTGAGCCTGATCGCGGTCGACGAAGCGCACTGTATCAGCCACTGGGGCCACGACTTTCGTCCCGCGTACCGCACTTTGTCCGGGTTGAAGCAGCGCTTCCCCGAGGTGCCGGTGCTGGCCCTGACCGCAACCGCGACGCCGCAGGTGACCGCGGACATCGTCCAGCAGCTCGGTATGCGCGCACCCGCCCGCTACCGCGGCTCGTTCTTCCGCAAAAATCTGCGCCTGCATGCGTACGCGAAGGGGGACGCGCTCGGTTGCACAGCCAAGGAGGCGGCGCTGGCCGTGGCGCGCAGCCGCCCCGGTCAAAGCGGCATCGTCTATTGCTTGTCGCGCAAGACCGTGGAGAGCACGGCCGAGTTCCTGAAGAAGCACGGCGTACGCGCGGGTCACTACCACGCCGGGCTCGATGCCGACATGCGGTCCAAAGTGCAAGACGCCTTCCAGAACGACGAGATCGACGTGGTGGTCGCCACCATCGCCTTCGGCATGGGCATCGACAAGTCCAACGTGCGCTTCGTGGTGCACCACGACATGCCTCGTTCGGTGGAGGGCTACTATCAGGAGCTCGGGCGCGCGGGGCGCGACGGCCTGGACAGCGATTGTGTGCTGCTCTACTCGTGGTCGGAGGTCAAAGCCTACGATCGCTTCGCCGACGCCAGTGATGACGAGGCACAGGCCGAGCGCACCCGCGCACAAGCCCGCGAGGTGTTTCGTATGGCCGAGGCACGCGACTGCCGGCACGCCCAATTAGCCCGCTATTTCGGGGAGGATTTGGCAGATTGCGGCTCGTCCTGCGATGTTTGCCAGAGCTTCGAGCTGCTCGCGAAGAAGCCCGCGCGCACGACGCCCGAGGAGCGTGCCCAGGCGCGCGCCGCGCGCAAGCGTGAGCGGTCGGACGCGACCCCACAGGCGACGCTCGATCCCGATCTGTCGCTCTTCGACCGCTTGCGCCTGCTGCGCAAGGAAATTGCGCGCGAGCGCGGCGTCCCACCGTACGTCGTGTTCTCGGATGCGACGCTCTTGGAGATGGCCAGCGCGCGCCCGAAAAACAGCGCGCAAATGCTGGGCATCTCCGGCGTCGGGCCGACCAAGCTCGAGCACTATGGCGAGCGCTTTTTGCGGGCGCTCGCCGAATAGTCAGACCCCGCGCAGGCGCACACGGAACACGGCACCGGTGCGTGTCGGGCCGAGCGTCACGGCCCCGCCCATGCGTCCCACGGCGTGATGCGCGAGCACCAAGCCGAGGCCGGTGCCACGCTCACCCTTGGTCGTGAAAAATGGCTCGAAGATGCGCTGCTGGAGCTCTTTGGGCACACCCGGCCCGTTGTCGCGAATGGAAATGCGCGCTTCCAAGGCGGCACGGTAAACGCGCACCAAGATTTGCGGATTCGGGCAGTCAGCAGTTGCGTCGATCGCGTTCTGCAGCAAATTCACGATCACCTGCTCCAGCAGCGCCGCGTTGGCAAAGCCGTGCACTTGCTCGTCACCGACCAGCTCGATGCGCAGGCTTGGCGAGCACAAGCCTGCCACTGCGCGCTCCGCGCATTCCCACAACGACAGCCGCGAAAGGTCCGGAGCAGTGCCTCGCACCAGCGAGCTGACCGCGCTCATCACATCGCGGACCCGGCGCAAGGCGATGCCCGCATCGTCGGCGGCGGCCGCCCGCTCGTCCTCACCCAGGCGGTGCGCCAGCTCCGGCTCGCGCAGGCACTCCACGCTCGCCAATGCCGCCGCCAGTGGGCTTTGGATCTCCTGCCCGATGGTGGCCAGCACCGACTCGAGGATCGTCGCCGGCACCGCGCTGCGCCCTGGCTCGAACGCGTGCAGGGGCTGACGCAGCGCCTCGTCCCGGGCACGAAAGCGCTGCATGCACAGCAGCAGCGTGACAGCGTCGAGCGGGCCGCGCAGCGTCAGCGCGGCACCCGCCGACAGCGCCGGGCCTTCCGCTTCCAAAGCACCGAGCAGCGCCAGCACTTGCATCACCGGCTCGGGAGCGTTGATGCGGGCCAGCAACTCCAACGCGCCCGGCAGCGCAGTTTCGATCAGCGCGAAGCGCGGTAGGAACGAAAGCTCCTCCACCTGACTCGGATCCGAGCGAACGATCAGCGAAAAACCCGCGCTCTCGAGCGCGGACAATGCCGGGCGCAGCAGATCGGGCGAGCTCGCGACGACCAGAATCGCCGACTCGAACAGCTTGTACACGCCGCTGTCGGTTTCGTCTGCCAGCAAGTCCAATTGCGCGTCGCGCAACGCTTGTGGCGGGCGCGAACGCGAGCTCGTCACATCCAGCGGCCTATTCATGTCGTGCACGCGCGTGACGCTCAGGTACGGCTGGTAGGCCAGCGGGTTTAAGGGCTCTCGTTCTGGATTAGCCTTTCTAGCTGTGCCGCATACAATGCAGGGTCGAGTGGGAGTTCGACCGTTTGCCCGGTAATTCCCGAGTAAATCATGGCATTGGCCAGCTCGACGCTGGAAAGTCCTTCGCTGGCTGGGGCGATCAATGCCTTACCTTCGAGGATAGCGTCGACGAAGTTCTGGATCATGCCGGTGAGTGGGCTTTCGCCGTGCGCGAGCGGAATGTCTTCCGTTGGCGCGCTGGCCGGGGTCAGGCGCGCAGGGCCCGTGCGCAGCAACTCCAAGGTCGACGTCGCATTGCGCGTCACTTTCAAGCCATGTCGCTCGACCACGACTTTGCCGAGATCTCCCACGACTTCCAAGCAGTTGCGGCCGGGCGCCTCGCCCGTGGATGCCACGAACACGCCGTTCGTTCCCCCCTCGTACTCCAGGTAGGCGGTCACTTGGTCCTCGACCGCGATTTCGTGCATGCGTCCAAAGCCGCAGAAGGCGTGAACGCGCGCGGGCATTCCGAACAGCCACTGCCAGAGGTCCAGGCTATGCGGGCATTGATTGAGCAGTAGCCCGCCGCCTTCACCGCGCCAAGTCGCTCGCCAACCAGCGCTGCGGTAGTAGGCGTCCGTACGAAGGCAGTCGGTGATCACCCAATGGATGCGGCGCACTTGACCAAGGTCGCCGCCTTGGATCAGGGCGCGCAAGCGCACGAAGCGCGGATCGCTTCGCAGCACCAGCATTTCGGCGAACAGCTGGCTGGGCTTTGGGCGCTGTTCGTAGGCGGCAAGCATGCGTAGTGCATCTGCCTTGTGCACGGCGAGCGGCTTCTCGACCAGTACGTGCAGGCCGGCGGCCAGGGCCTCGATCGCGAGCGGGGTGTGGTCGTAGTGGGGGGTCGCGATCAGCACCGCGTCGGCGATGCCCGCCGAAAGCAGCGCTGTTTGGCTTGCAAACGCCGGCACGTCGGCAAAGCGTGCCAGGGCGATTGGGCTGGTGTCGCAGACCGCGGCGAGCGTTGCCCTCTGGACCTTGCCGAGCATGAGCTCGCGCGCGTGAGACGCGCCCACATTGCCCACGCCGACGACTGCGACCCGTAGCGGGCGCCCATTGCTCATGCTCGAAGCGGCCTCTTTTGGCTCATGGTTTGCCCAACACCACGACGTAGGCGGTCTGGGGGAACTCGGCCTTGGTCCAGGCCTCGACTCGTTCTTGTACGAGCAGGGAGTCCAGGTTGGGCATTCGCTCGAGCCGGATCGTGACGGTAGTCGAGCCGTAGGCGGAGCGCACGTTTACGCTGGCTTCACTGCCTAGCTCGGTGCGAATTCGGGCGCGCAAGCGTGCTGCGGCCGCGCCATCCCGGTGAAAGCCGCAGCCGAACAGCAGCGCGCCGAAGGCGATCCCAAAAAGAGCGGCAGATGGGCGGCTTTTTGGGGTGACACGGGGCACCGCCGCATTTACTACCATTGGCCCAGGCGTGACAAAGCTTTGAGCGTCTACACTTGCAAAACCCTGCGCGAGGCCCGATGACCACGAATCAGATGCAGAGCTTCGACTATCTCGTGATCGGGGGTGGCAGCGGCGGGCTCGCGTCGGCGCGTCGCGCAGCGGAGTACGGCGCGCGGGTCGCCCTGATCGAAGCCGGAGAGCTGGGCGGCACCTGCGTGAATGTGGGCTGCGTGCCCAAGAAGGTGATGTGGAACGCAGTCGAGATCGCCGACGCTTTGCACAGTGCCTCCGGCTACGGCTTCGATGTCAGCCTGCGCGGTCACGATTTTGCCGGTCTACGCCAGCGCCGCGAGGCTTACATCGAGCGCATGCGTGGCAACTACGAACGGAACCTGGCCAAGGACCGGGTGGAGCTGGTGCGCGGACGAGGCGTGCTGCGTGCCGCGAACCAGGTGCAAGTCGGTGAGCGCCTGCTCGGCGCTGAGCACGTGTTGATCGCCACCGGCGGCGCGCCGAGCATCCCGGACGTCCCTGGAGCGGAGCTCGGGCTGACTTCGGACGGCTTCTTTGCCCTCAGCGCACTGCCACGGAGCGCGTTGATCGTTGGCGCGGGCTACATCGCGATGGAGCTCGTAGGCGTGCTGCGCGGTTTGGGCTGCGAGGTGACGCTGGCCATGCGCAACGAACGACCCTTGCGCGGCTTCGACGTCATGCTCGGCGACGCGCTGCGCGAAGCGCTGGAAAACAGCGGCGTTCACGTACGCCTGGGCTCGACCGTCAAGAGCGTCGCCCTGAGCTCGAACGGCGAGCGAATCGCCGTGCTCGACGGCGGACACGCCCTGCCCCCGGTAGAAGCGCTGTTTTGGGCGATCGGGCGGCACGCAAACACCGCCCAGCTCGGCCTGGACGCGGCCTCGGTGCGCACGGACCCGGACGGACACGTGCTGGTGGACGAGTGGCAGAATACCAGCGCCTCTGGTGTGTATGCGCTGGGCGACGTCACCGGTCGCGCCGCGCTGACCCCCGTGGCGATCGCCGCAGGCCGTCGGCTATCGGATCGCCTGTTCGGTGGCAAAGCGCAGGCGAAGCTCGACTATCACGACATTCCGAGCGTGGTCTTCAGCCATCCCCCCATCGGCAGCGTCGGGCTGAGTGAAGCGGACGCGCGCGCGCTTCACGGCGACGCCGTGAAGGTATACAGCACGCGTTTCACCAACATGTTTTACGCCGTCACCGAGCACAAGGCGCTCACCCACATGAAGCTCGTGTGCGTCGGTCCGGATGAACGCGTGGTCGGTGTCCACGTCATCGGCCGGGGCGCAGACGAAATGATTCAGGGCTTCGCCGTGGCCGTGAAAATGCGCGCCACCAAGGCGGACTTCGACCGCACCGTGGCCATTCACCCGACCGCGTCCGAAGAGCTCGTCACCATGCGCTGATGCCCGAGAACCCGCGGCTCAAATGGCACGCGCAAGCACGATCAGCTGTGCCGAGCGCGCGCTGAAGCGTCGACCCGAAAAGTCTCCGTAGCGCGCTTCGACCGAGAAACCCGCGCGCTCGAGCAGCTCCGAAATCTCGTTCGGCAAGAAATAGCGTTGCGCGATCGGGATTTGCTGGCTCCTGCCACCTTCACGAGGCACGTACGTGTAGGCTACGTCCAAGCGCTGCTGGGCCCGGCGAACGCGCGAGTGCTCGAACACGTCCCAGGTGCATCCGGCGTGACGGAGCGAGACGATCGGCTCTGGGTCGTCTGCGCTGGCCTGGGCAGCGGCGTGGTGAAAAGGCGCGGCGTTCCAAACGTCCAAGGCAAGCCGACCACCGGGCTCGAGCGCGCGATGCGCCGCGCGGAAACAAGCGAGTGCGGCGCTTTTGCCGAGCAGGCAATACAGGGCGTTGTAGGGCAGCAGCACGCGTTCGAAGCGCTGTGGCAGCGCGAAATCGCGCATGTCGGCTGGCACGACCGACACCGACTTTTGCTTCGCCTGCGGCAGTGCGCGGAGATTGCGCTTGGCCAAAGCCAGTAGCTTCGGATCGAGCTCGAGCCCCACGAGCCGACGTTTGGCTCTGGCCAGCGCCAGCAGCAACCGCCCCGAGCCCGAGCCGAGCTCGAGCACGCTTCGCGCGCCTCGGCAGACCTCCGCGTAGAACGCCACGTCCCCCGGGTTACCGCGATGTGTGAGCGCGTACAGCTCGGCGTTCACTCGGCCCGCTTGAGCTCCAGCTCTTCCCAGCGCGAGGTGAGCTTGTCCACCTCCGCCTTGGCGCGCTCGAGCTCAGCACTGACGCGCGCAATCTCTTTACCGCCGGCGGCGTACGTCTTCGGATCCGCCAACGTTTGACCGAGCTCGGCCACGCGCTGCTCGGCCTTCTCGATGGCATCCGGCAAACCGCCGAGCTCGCGCTGCTCGTTGTTGCTGAGGCCCTTCTTTTTGGCGTTACCCGCAGGTTTCGTCGCAGGCGCCGCCGCCGCCGCCGGCGCCGCGGGCGGAGGACGCGAGGCGCGCTCGCTCTGCTGCTGCGCCTTCAAACGCCGATAGGTCTCGTAGTTGCCGGGGTAGCGAACGGCGCGGCCGCCCTCCTCGAATGCGAGCACGCTGGTGGCGACGCGATCCAAAAACCAACGATCGTGAGTGACGACCAACGCAGTCACTCCGAAGTCCACGAGCATGCTCTCCAGCGCGCCCAGGGTCGCCGTATCCAAATCGTTGGTGGGCTCGTCCAGAATCACCAAGTTGGCGCTTTGCCGAAGCAGCCGCGCCAGCGCCACCCGCGCCCGCTCGCCACCCGACAGAGAGCCGACCTGTTGTCGCTGCTTGTGCGGGTCGAACGCGAAGCGCTCGAGGTAAGAGCGTGGCTCGATGATCTCGCCGCCGAGCTCTATCTTGGATTGATCACCGACCACGTTGTCCCAAATCGACTTGCTGTCGTCCAAGCCGGAACGACGCTGATCGAAGTAGGCCACCTTGGTGTTCTGGCCGAGCACCACCGTGCCGCCCGCGGGCGGCAGCTCGCCCAACATGGTCTTGAGCAGCGTGGTCTTACCGCTACCGTTCGGACCGACGATGCCCACGCGCTCACCTTCGGTGAGGAACATGGTCAGGTTGTCGATCAGCGTGCGGCCGCCAATCTCGACGCGCAGGTCGCGCAATTCCAGAATGGTTTTACCGCTGCGCACGATGTCCAGCTCGAGCGCAGCCGTGCGATCCACGCGCGGTCCGCTGACGGCTTTGGCTGCCTCGGCGCGGTCGATGCGCGCTTTTTGCTTGGTGCTGCGGGCTTTGGGCTGACGGCTCAACCACTCCAGCTCTTTGCGCAAGAAGTTCTGACGGTTCGATTCAGTGCGCTCCATGTGCGCCAGGCGCTCGGCCTTTTGCTCCAGATACAGCTGGTAGCCGCCGTCGTAGCTGTACACCTCACCGTTGGCGACCTCGACCGTGCGCTCCGCAACGCGGTCGAGCAGGTAACGATCGTGGGTGATGAGCAAGATCGCGTTCGTGTATTCTTCGATCAGATACTGCTCGAGCCACTCGATGGTCTCGGCATCCAGGTGATTGGTCGGCTCGTCGAGGATCGCCAAATCGGGGCTGGAGATCAGTACGCGCGCAAGCGCCACGCGCCGCTGCTCGCCGCCGCTCATGCTCGACACCTTGGCGTCGGTGCGATGAATGCCCAGGTGGTCCAAGAAGGCTTCGACCTTGTGCTGTCGATCCCAGCCGCCCAAACGCTCGACGTCGCTCTGCGCGGTGTGCTGCTGTTCGAGCAAAAGCTCCAGATTGCCCTCGCCTCGTGACAGCGAAAGGCTCGCCGCCTCGTGCCTTGCGACGGCCTCGGACCAGCCCACCAAGCCACTAGTCACGGCCTCGAAAGCCGTCGGATCGCCCTCGAAATGCGGGACCTGCTCGAGGTAGGCGACGGACGCACCGCGCCTGCGCGCGACGGTTCCGGAATCTGCCGGCTCGGTACCCGCAAGGATGCGCGAGAGCGTGCTCTTTCCGGCGCCGTTCAGCCCGACGACGCCCACACGCTCGCCGGGGTCGATCGTCAGGTCTGCTGCTCGCAAGACGGTGTGGTTGCCAAAGGCTCGGTGAACGTTTTGTACGGTGACGATAGACACGATGAAGGGCGCGGAGCCTACACCGTGCTCGGGTCACGCGGTACAATTCACGCTAAATATCTGGCTTGAAGCGGTACAATGCGCCGCCCTGCTGACCGCCCGCGTACAGCTCCCCCTGAAAAACGGCCAACGGCGCCGCACAAAAGCTGTCGGTTAGCTCGAAGGGCGAGCGTTTGTCGGTGATGCGCGAGAGCACGGTCGGTCCCGCAGCGTCCAGGCGCAGCAACGCGCGCGACATGAGCACGTGCAGTGCGCCGCGAAAGCGCACGATGTCCGTGGGCACGCCGACGTCCGTCGGCAACGCGATTGCTCGCCAGGTATCACCGTCGAGGCTCACGCGCAGCGCCACGCCAGCGCGGTTCCAGGCGATCCAATACAACTTGCCGCCGTCTGCGTACCAACGCAGCGTTTGCGCCGTGCCAGCCTCGGTGACCCGCACGGCGTGCAGATCTTCTTGCGCGATCGCTGCGCGCTCACGTGGCGGCGCAAAGTAGACGTAGTCGTTCGGCTCGCTCTGGTCGTAGTCCTGGAGCCCGGCATAGAGCCGGTCACGAAAACGGACCAGGTAGGTCAGCCGCCAAGCGCCAGACTGATACGGCCGTGGGTAGTCCGCCGCGTAGCTGAAGTGCGCGCCGAGCTCCGTCTCGAGCAGCAGCGCTCCGGGAGACGCGCCGTGCCAGGCGCGCTGTCCAGGCGGCACGGCGCCAGTCGCCGCGTACAGCTGCCCGCGGTAGCGGATGACATCGATCACGTGATAGGCCCGCGGCAGTACCAGGGCGCCCGCTTTGCCGGCAGCGTCGGGAGCCCGCGGCGGGCGGTGACCCGGCATGCGTGCTTTGGCGAATTCACCATCGCTCGTGGACACGAAGACGAAGCCTTCCGTACCTGGCTCCGAAAGGCCAAAGCCGTTGTATGGCGGATCGGCGTCGGGCACGTATAGCCGTCCCGCAGACGCGTGCACGCGCAGGAAACCTTGGCCAGCGCCGCCGCCCTTGCTGGGCTCACCGACTCGATTCCAATCGAAGGCGAGCGACAACGGTCGCGCGTCGGCCGGCCTGAAACGACTGATGGTCGCGCCATCCAAACCGAGTGGGCGCGTCGCGTGAGCCCCGTACAGTGCGTCGCCGAGCACGCTCAGATCGCAAATGCGCTGAAGCGCGAGCGGGGCACGCCCCACACGCTCGAACTTGCCTGGACCGAGCGCGGGGCCAGGTGCATCGCTCGACACGTCATCGTCACCGTCGTCGTCCAACTGCGCTGGCGAAGCGTCGCCGGGCGGGGCAGCGCTCACGCTCGGTAGCGGAGCACCTGCTCGCCCTGGCTGCGGCACGGCAATGCTCGATCCCAGCGAGCGCACGTCATTTCCGCGCTGACTCTCTGCCTTCTCACAGCCCACAGCTCCGCACATCAAGGCGACCGCTGTGGCGAATGCCGACGCGCCGTTCGCTGTCACGCAGCAAAGGTAGCAGGCGGGCCGCGGCGGACCAAAGGCCATTGCCGGGGTGACGCTAGCCGCGGGCTAGTGATAGCGTGAATCAACGATGGCGCAGCGCACGTTCGCAATAGGCGATATCCACGGTGAAACCGAGCACCTGTACAAGCTGATGTCTCGCCTGCCGACGCTGGACGCAGAAGACACCTTGGTATTCCTCGGCGACTACGTCGATCGCGGACCCGCCTCGGCCGAAGTGGTGGAGTTCGTGCGCACGTTGCACCAGCACACGCCAGCCAAGGTAGTGGCCCTGCGAGGCAACCACGAGGATTCCTGGCTACGCGTGCTCGATCGCGGCTGGGATGAATTCGTGACACCGCCGGGCAACGGGTGCCTCGCGGCCTACCGCTCGTTCGTCGGCGGCCCCGTGCCCCGTGAGGACGAGCTCCCGCAGCAGAGCGAGGCTCAGCTGTTCACCTCGGGAGAGTTCTTTCCTGCACCGGTCGTGACGTGGTTCCGAGAGCTGCCGTATTGGTACGAAGACCAGCACGCGATCTACGTGCACGCGGGCTTGCCCCGCGGCAAACAGGGCTTCATCCACCCGAGCGCAGCGCCCGATCCGATCGTGCTTTTGTGGCTGCGGGACGATCACTTCTTTCGCAACTACCGGGGCAAGCTGGTCGTGTTTGGCCATACTCGGACCGAATACTTGCCGCCCGAGCTCTCGGGCTATACGCCAGAAGACCCAACCGATCTGTGGGCGGGCGAAAACGTGGTGGGCATCGACACCGGCTGCGGAAACGGAGGCTTTCTGACGGCCTTCGAGCTGCCCGCGATGAACGTGTACGAGTCGCGTGACTGACGTTACGGCAGGCGCGTGACCGACGCGACCAGCGCACGCAGCGCGCTGCCGCTGAAGGGCTTTTTCAAGGTCGGGTTGATCACCGATGCGATGAAATGCGCAGCGGGCTCGGCAAACGCACCACCGGTCATGAACACCAGTTTGTGCTCCTGCCCCGGGTGGCGCTCGCTGATTCGCCGATACACTTCGACGCCCGACATCTCCGGCATCATCACGTCACAGAAGATCACATCGAAGCGCCGACTGTCGGCCAGCTTGGACATGGCTTCGGGCCCCGAGCTCGCCAGCACCACGTCGTGCGCGTAGAGCACGCGGCGGAAGGCGCGCAAGATCGCGGGCTCATCGTCGATCACCAGGATACGCGCGCGAAAGCGATCGCTCGAAAGCGGCGGCACACTCTCGAACACCGGCACCTCCGCGCTCGCAAGCGCTGCCGCGGGCAGCGTGAGCAGCACGCGCGTCCCGCTGCCGTGTACGCTGTCCAGCAGGATCTCGCCTTCCAGCTCGCGCACGATGCGGTGCGCGATCGACAAGCCGAGCCCGGTGCCGACCCCTACCGGCTTGGTCGTAAAGAACGGGTCGAAGACGCGGCTCAAGTTCTCTTTCGCAATCCCGCAACCGGTATCTTCGATCTCCAGCGTCGGACGACCGCTTTCGTCGAGCCGCGTGCGGACCGTGATCGCGTTGCGGTCGACCGCGCCCACTTCGATCGAGTGCGCGGAATTGATCAACACGTTCAGGATCACCTGGGCCAGCTTGGCCTCGGTGCCGAGCACCGGCGGAACATCGGAAAACTCGCGAACGACGCGCGCCCGATGGCGAATCTCATTGGCCGCAACACTGAGCGCTCGCTCCGCTGCCCGCTGCAGATCGACCGCCACCACGCTGACGTCCAGCGGACGCGAAAAGCTGCCCAGGTCCGAGACGATGCGACGCACACGCTCGGCACCATCCAGGCTGTCGTCGAGGACGTCGCCGAGCTCGGCGAGGCCCGCCGCTTCCAGTTGCCCCGCTCCCTGCGCAAGCAGCCGCTTCACGTACTCCAGATTGGCGATTACGTACGAGAGGGGGTTGTTGATGCCGTGCGCCACGCCGGCGGTCAGAGTCCCGATCGACGCCATGCGGTCCCGACTCTGTAAGCGTTGCTCGAACTCGGGCGCGCGCAGCGAGGCGGGCGCGTTGCGATCGGCGTGAGCTTCGACCAACGCCCAGCTTTGGCCCGACTCACCCTCGATACCCGTGAAGGTGCAAGTGACCGTCAGCTCGAAGCCCGGCTGCTTGACGCGAAATTCACTCTCGAGGCGAGCCCCGGGCAGTAAGCGACAAAGCTCCGTCGCCAGGAAGGCATTGGCGGAGACCACCGGCTCGCGCGCCAGCAGCTCCTCCAGCGTTCGCGCAGCGAACAGCGACAAAGCCGAGCGATTTGCCCAAACCAGCCGCACCTGCTCGGCGTCGACCACCCAGATTGGGGTGGCGAAGGCGTCGACTGCGACTTTGGCGGAGTCCGGGAAGGCGACCATCGTGTAACTTTCAGGGAACGGCCGAAGTTCGCTCAGGTTGAGAGCGAGCGTAGCGATGACGAACGCATGCCACGAGTGGGAGAGGCACGCACACTGGCGTTGGGCTCAATCTTGCGGCAGCGGCCAGTCGTCGCCCGGGTAGGGAGCGCCCGCGTCGGGCTCGCGCGCCAGATAGGCAAGCGCCCGTTCGCGGTGCTCGAGCTCGATCTCCTGGCGGTCGTAGCCGGCACCCTCGAACTGATCGAGCGCCAACAACGCAGCCACCGGGATTCGATACAGCTCGCCAGCGATCGCACGCAAACCAGGTACCAACGCGGGATAGCCATCGATCATGCGCAGGCCGAAGCGCGGCGCGGTGCGCGCCCCTTTCAGGTACTGTGCCGCGCGCAGTTCGTGGTGGTTGGCTCGTCCACGCTTGAGCGAGCCGTACACGAACAGCAGACAGGTCGCCTGCGCTGCGGCGCTGCTAGTCAAAGCGCCCCCCAACTTCGAGCTCGGGGAGCGGCACTTGCTCGCGGCTCCGGCGCGCCGCCGTAGGCGCCCGAGCACTCGCCCGCGAGCCCGCCGTCACGATGCCAAGGCCGAGCCGGTTCACCAAAACGACCATACACCAGGCTGCCGCGCTTTCTCGGACCTGGACTGGCTCCAGATAGCAGCTGAGTCAGCCGGTTTCAGCCTGAGCGGATCGCCTGTTGCTGCGCAATCGCTGCTGGTCTACTCCGCTCACCCGTTCTGCCTGTCACCGGCACGGAAAGCCCGCAGGCGTTGACATTTAGCTCGACGAAAACTGTCCCCAGAAGTGGTACGGACCACGCTGTTGGCGTTCTAGGCCGCAGCAGCAGCATTACTCAGGAGTAATTCGACATGGCACGAAAGAAGATTGGCCTCATCGGCGCGGGTAACATCGGTGGTGAGCTCGCAAACCTCGCGGTGACCAAGCAGCTCGGCGACGTGGTGTTGTTCGATATCCCGGCGAAGGAGAAATTCGCGCAGGGCAAGGCGCTCGACCTCGAACAGGCGACCGTGCTCTCCGGCAGTGACGCCAAGGTCACCGGCAGCTCGAACTGGGAAGATCTGGCGGGCGTGGACGTGCTGATCATTACCGCCGGCATTCCTCGTAAACCTGGCCAATCTCGCGATGACCTCGTGGGCACGAACCTGCCGATCATCCAAAACGTCGCCGACAACGCCAAGAAGTATTGTCCGGATGCGTTCGTGATCGTGATCAGTAACCCGCTCGACGCCATGGTTTACGAGTACAAGCGCCGCGTGGGCGCGCCGCGCGAGAAGGTCGTGGGCATGGCCGGCGTGCTGGACAGCGCGCGTTTCTCGCTGTTTTTGGCGCGCGAAACCGGCGCTAGCGTGAAGGACGTACGCGCCACCGTGCTCGGCGGCCACGGCGACGACATGGTGCCCGTGCTCGGCTACACCACGATCAACGGCATCCCCGTGCAACAATTGATCTCCGCAGAACGATTGGCCTCGATCGTCGATCGCACCCGCAAGGGCGGCGGTGAAATCGTCGGCCTGATGGGCACCAGCGCCTACTACGCGCCCGCGTCGAGCGCGATCGCCATGGCCGAAGCCTACCTGTACGATCAGAAGCGCATCCTGCCTGGCGCCGCGTATCTCGAGGGTGAGTACGGCTACAGCGATTTGTACCTCGGCGTACCGGTGCTGATCGGCGCCGGCGGCGTGGAGAAGATCATTCAGATCGAGCTGAGCCCCGCTGAGCAGGCGATGCTCAAGACCAGTGCCGACAGCGTGCAAAAAGTGGTCGACATCGTCAAAGCCAAGTCCTGAGTTTTTCCCATGAAAATCCACGAATACCAGGGCAAACAGATCTTCCAACGCTACGGCATCGCAACCCCCAAGGGTTATCCGGTGTTCACGGCCGCCGAAGCCGAAGAAGCGGCCAAGAAGCTGATCGACGAGACCAAGATCCCGGTGGTCGTCGTCAAAGCGCAGATCCACGCGGGCGGCCGCGGCAAGGGCGGCGGCGTGAAGGTCGTCAAAGGAGGCCCTGCCGAGGTGAAGAGCGTCGCCGACAAGCTGCTCGGCATGCAGCTGATCACGCACCAGACCGGCCCCGAAGGTCAAAAGGTGCAGCGCCTATACGTCGAGCAAGGGCTCGACATCGCGCGTGAGCTGTACTTGGGCCTGGTCGTCGACCGCGAAGCGCGTCGCATCGCCGTCATGGCCTCGACCGAGGGCGGCGTCGAAATCGAGACCGTGGCCGAGAAAACGCCGGAAAAGATCCTGATCGAGCACATCGATCCGGTGACGGGTTTGAGCGGCTTTCAGGCGCGCAAGCTGGCGTACGCGCTCGAAATCGGTAAGGGCACCCCGAGCCCGAAGGACACGATCGCGGAGTTCGTGAAGCTGCTCACGAAGCTCGGAGCCTTGTTCGAGAAGGAAGATTGCTCGCTGTGCGAGATCAACCCGCTGGTGGTCACCAAAGACGGCAAGGTCGTGGCGCTCGACGCCAAAATCACCTTCGATGACAACGCTTCGGGACGCCACAAAGAGTGGCTCGAGCAGATGGACAAGGCCGAAGAGGATCCGATCGAGCTGGAAGCCAAGGACGCCGGCCTCAGCTACGTCTCGCTCGATGGTGACATCGGCTGCCTGGTGAACGGCGCGGGCTTGGCGATGTCCACGATGGACATCATCAAGCACGAGGGCGGCAACCCCGCGAACTTCTTGGACGTGGGCGGCGGCGCCACCAAAGACCAGGTCAAGAAGGCCTTTTCGATGATCCTTTCGAGCAGCAAGGTGAAGGGCATCTTCGTCAACATCTTCGGCGGCATCATGAAGTGCGACGTGATCGCCGAAGGCGTCGTGGCCGCCACCAAAGAGCTCGGTCTCAAAGTGCCGCTGGTCGTGCGACTCGAAGGCACGAACGTGGAGCTGGGCAAGCAAATTCTGAAAGACAGCGGGCTCGCGATTCAGCCCGCGGACACGATGTCCGACGGTGCGAAGAAGATCGTCGCCGCCGTGCGCGCTGCGTGAAGAAGGTAGAAGAGCATGGCAATTCTGGTCGATAAGAACACCAAGGTCCTATTTCAAGGGATCACCGGCTCGGCGGGTTCCTTCCACGCCAGGCAATGCATCGCCTACGGCACGCAAGTCGTCGCGGGCGTGACGCCCAATCGCGGCGGCGAGACGTTCGAGGCCGAAGGTCCGGACGGCAAGAAAGTGATCGTGCCGGTGTTCGACACCGTGGCTGAAGCCGTGAAGCAGACGGGCGCCGACACTTCCTGCATCTTCGTGCCGCCGTTGGGCGCTGCCGATTCGATTCTGGAAGCGTTCGACGCCGAGCTTTCGCTGGTCGTGTGCATCACCGAGGGCATCCCGGTGATGGACATGGTGCGCGTGCGGCGCTCGATCGAGGGCCGCAAGGGTCGGCTGATCGGGCCGAATTGTCCGGGTATCATCACGCCCGGCGCGTGCAAGATCGGCATCATGCCGGGCCACATTCACCGTGTCGGCAAATACGGCGTGGTCTCCAAATCGGGCACGTTGACCTACGAAGCGGTCGGGCAATTGACGGCGCTGGGCATGGGTCAATCGACCTGCGTCGGCATCGGCGGCGATCCGGTCGCCGGCCTGGACTTCGTGGACGTGCTCAAGCTGTTCAACGACGATCCGGACACCGAAGGCGTGATCATGATCGGCGAAATCGGCGGCAACGCCGAGGAGCAGGGCGCCGAGTTCATCGGCAAGTACATGAAGAAGCCGGTCGCTGGCTTCATCGCCGGCACCACCGCCCCGCCCGGCAAACGCATGGGCCACGCGGGCGCGATCATCAGCGGTGGCAAGGGCGCCGCCAAGGACAAGATCGCCGCACTCGAGGCTGCCGGCGTGCGCGTCGCGCCGACCCCGAGCGACATGGGCACGACGCTGAAGAGTCTGCTCAAGTAACAGCCCCGTGAGGGGGCTACGCCAGTATTCGCGTAGCCCCCTTGCAGCGCCGCGGTTTTGGTCGAAGTGTGGAGCGCGATGTCGTTCGAGCCGCGCTCCCCTGCCCTCTCCGCGCGACGTTTCGCGCTGTCCGCGCTCACTTCGGCGCTTGCCATTTGTCTCGGCCTGCTTTGCGCTCCAGCGTCCGCCGAGCAGTCGGCCGCGTTTGCCTCGAGCGCGGTAAAGGCCGCCGGCTCGAGCGAGCCCGGCAACGCCGCGCCGCCAGTCGAAGAGAAGGCCGCTCCAGACTCGCCGCGCTTCGCGATGAGTGAATTTACGCGTCTAACCCGCGGCGGCGACTATGAAAAGGCCGCACGTTACCTCGACCTGTCCGCGGTCGACAGGAGCGACGGCCCGGTTTTGGCGAAGCGCTTGCGAGACGTGCTCGATCGTCACCTGTTCGTCGACGTCGAAAAGCTATCGCCGAATCCGCACGGCAACACGGACGACGGCTCGCCCCCCGACCGCGACGAGCTGGGAAACGTGCCAAGCGTGGCAGGCAAACCCGAACCGGTCACGATCGTCCGACGCGTCGACCGCAGCGGCGCACGCTGGGTATTTTCAGCGAACACGGTCGCGCAGATCGACGCTTGGTACGATCATCTGGAAAATCGTTGGCTGCTCGAACGCCTGCCCAAGTGGTCCCTGCGCTTCGGCCCGCACGAGCTGCGCTGGTGGCAATGGCTGGCGCTCGCGCCGCTGCTCCTTTCCGGCTTCTTGGTTGGACTCGGGATCACGCGCCTGTCGCGCTTGGCGCTCGACCGTTGGCTACCCGCGCGCAGTACCGAGATCTCCAGCAAGCTGCGCGGTCCCGCCAAACTCGCCTGGTCGGTGATCACGAGCTATGCGCTCTTGCCCTGGCTCGGCTTGTACGAGCCGGCGGAAGCATTCATCCGTCGCGGCTTGTCGGCCGCGTTCCTGGTCGCGCTCTTTTGGGCACTTTGGCGGGCAGTCGAGCTTTACCAACACGCGGTGAGCAGCGCGCACTGGGCGAAAAACTCGCACACGGCGTCGTCCTTGCTGATGCTGGGCGCGCGGCTCGGAAAATTCGTGGTCGCCGCCTTCGCCTTCGTCGCCGTGCTCGCGGAGCTCGGCTACCCGGTCACCAGCTTGATCACCGGACTCGGCATCGGCGGCATCGCGCTGGCGCTCGCCGCACAGAAGACGGTCGAGAACTTGTTTGGCGCATTCTCGTTGGCCATCGATCAACCGTTTCGCGAGGGTGATGTGGTTCACGTCGACTCCATCCTCGGTACGGTCGAAGCGATCGGTCTACGCTCGACCCGCATCCGCACGGTCGATCGCACGTTGGTCACCATCCCCAACGGCAAGTTGGCGGAAATGCGCGTGGAGACGATCAGCGCACGCGACCGGATGCGCTTTTACTGCGTGCTCGGCATCGCGCACTCACCCGCTCGGCAAATCAGCCAGATTCTGCACGGAATCGAAGGCCTACTGCGCGCCCATTCGCAGGTCGTGGCGGACACGATCAGCGTGCGTTTGATCGGCTTGACCGACTCGGCGATGAATCTCGAAATCATCGCGCTACTAGAGACCTCGGTGTACGCAAAATTTCTCGAGCTGCGCCAAGGCCTACTGCTCGGCATCATGGAAGTGGTCGAGAACACGGGCGGCACGCTCGCGCATCCGGTGAGCTCCATCCGGCTGAGCGACCCCTCACAGGCGCAACTGTTCGAATCGGCGCCGCCCGAGGCCGCGCCGGCTGCTGCGTCTGACGTGACACCGAAAGCGAGCTGACCGCTCAGAAGCCGCCCTCGCAGCCCCAGCGGGTGCCGTTGCAGAAGCAGGCCACTTCTTTATTGGCGCCCCAAGAGCAGGTCTTCACCGTGTTGCAGTTGTCGTTTGCCGGCTTGTTGGCAGAACAGACCGGCGAGTCGGCTTGGCAGACCCAACGGGCTTCGAGGCTACTACCGGAACAGACGCAGAAGTCATTGCCCGGATACGGGCATTCCGCGTCGGCGTTCGGCTTGCACGAAGCGCCCGGGGTGGGCTTCGTGTTTGGACAAGTTGCGCCGCTGCCGTAGCAGGCCCAGCGCTTGGGTGGGTTGGGGCCGCCTGGGTTGGGGCCGCCCGACGCAGGCAAGCAGCTACACGCCTGACCCGCGTAAAAACAGCTGTTGGGCGTCGTCTCACTACAGACTGTATTGTCTACCGGGGGGCTCGCGGGACACGTCGAAGCACCGCCGGAGCCAGTGCCGCCGCTCCAGCCAGTGCCGCCGCTCCAGCCAGTGCCGCCGCTCCAGCCAGTGCCGCCGCTCCAGCCGCCCCAGCCACC